>Ga0209147_100125_pt1 | contig 129172 bp, 118 predicted proteins | sample AraplaCol_mLB_r2_FD_184278 | JGI IMG/M metagenome (GOLD analysis project Ga0209147, IMG submission 184278) | Arabidopsis root microbial communities from North Carolina, USA - plate scrape CL_Col_mLB_r2 (SPAdes) (version 2) | ecosystem: Host-associated > Plants > Roots > Endosphere | place: USA...
CACAGGGCTCTCGGTGAAGTGCCGCCTGCCGAATACGTCCGTCAGTTGGGCCTGCAGGCCCAACTGACGGACCAACAGAACGCCGAAGACTAACATTGCCTTTGGCACTGAAAACCGGGACCGTTCATTAACCTCGGACTCTAACTGCAGTTCGGACTAAAACCGGGGGCAGGTCACAGGTACTGCTGCATCATCGGTCACTGATGCGGATGCTCGCGGCACCCTCCGTCTTGGAGTGCCTCTTCCTCGACGTCGTCGAGCCAGTTCGCCCACGCTTGCATCATCTCCCGACGCTCCGGTAAATACTTCGCATGGTTGTACGTCGAGCGAGTCCTGTCCTTGTCCTTATGCGACAACTGCATTTCAACGACTTCGTCCTTCCATCCCATTTCATGGAGGTTGGTCGACGCGGTTGCCCGAAAGTCATGGCCAGTTATCGGTTCAGGGTTATCCGGAACCATGTAGTCGATTGCCCGGTTGATCGTTGCGCGACTCATGTGAGGGCGTTTTCGATTGCTGTGCAGATTGATCGCTACGGAAGGGGAGCCCCGCTCTTCGACTCGACGCATCAAAGCAAGCACGTCATGGGCGGTAATAGAGCGCATGGGGCGGTTCCCGATGAATGGATACGCATCGGCTTCGAGCATGCGCAGAATCTCGCCAAAGTGCCGCTCGGTCCAGGTCTTCTGCTTCTTCTCCAGCCACTCGTCGCTGACTGCGCGAAAAGTTGCTTTGCCTTCGTTGATACGCGCCGACAGCACTTCCTGCCGCGCATGTGACGGGTGCAGTCCCTTCTTGACGAGTTCACGGGCATCGTCACGCGCCGTGCGTGCGTCTTGAAGGCTGATCGTGGGATATTCGCCAATCGCGAAGAGGTTTTCCTTCCCGGCAATCCTGTACTTGTAACGCCATAGCTTGGAGCCGGACGGCTTCACCAACAGATGCAGTCCATTGGCGTCGGTAAGTTTGGTAGGCTTGTCGCCTGCCTTCGCTTGTCGGATCTTGACGTCAGTAAGTGGCACGGTGAAATAGCGGGTATCGTCTATGGAAGCCTGAAGTGATGCCCGCTTTCTTACCCGCTTTTTTCTCGGCTGGGCGCGATTTCTGGCGAACGCGAGCGAACAGCGGAAGGGCATAGGAGGCCCAACTGGTAAGGGTTATAGGCGAATCGCCGAACCAACACGAACAGGAGCAACGGAAGTGATCAGACATATCGTCATGTGGAAGCTGCATTGGTATTTGTGATTGTAAGGCACTGATTTATAAAGAAGTATGTCGCGCTGGTGGTGTTTGATACCCCCACTAATACCCCCTTTTTCATGTGCTGGAACGACTGGCCACAGCGCGACCATGGACGTTGAGTTGTTCAATTGGATTGGTAGTCATCCGGCCGGCTGTTGTTGATGGCGAGCGATAGCTACCGGCCATAAGGAGACCTCCGTGTGCTGTGTCGCCTGGACGCGCAGACGGCGGCCCTGCCCAGCAAACGGCCATTCGATCGCCGACAGTGGATGGTGTCTTGTCGGCCCTAGAGGAACACACTGAGTGCCTATAGCCATGCTCTGCCGCGCACTTGGAATGGCCGTATGCACGGCTCCAGCGTCAGCAATTAGAAAGGTTAGCGGATCGGCGTACCATGTGACACCATGATCCTTGTTTTGCGACTACGTTTCCGCGCGTGCCATCAGGTTTCCGTTATGCTTCAGCCTGTCGGCTTGGTCTACCAACTAGTTAGTGTTAGATAACTAAGCTTAGCGGGAAAAAGAAGATGATTTTAGGTGAAGATACAATTCTGAGAAGAGAAATTATTCGTGACTCAAAGTCAGGTAATTTTCGCTCAGGAAGTTACGATTTAGTAGTCCGCGAGATAGTTACCCCAGATGGAAAAATCGTCAGCGAATTTATTTTACCTCCGCAAGGGGTCGTTAAAGTAATATCCAATGAGATAATAAAAGTTCCAGATGACGTTATTGGCTACGTATTGGTTAAGACGCGCCTGTGTAACGAAGGGGTTCTTGCTCTAAATATTGGCATCGTTGATCCTGGATTTTTTGGGCCGCTTCAAAGCACCCTTATTAATTTCGGAAAATCGGATTTCCTCATCGAAGCAGGTGATGTGTTCAGTCGAATAAGTTTTCATGCGCTGGAGGATGGTGGGGCGGTAAAGTCAGTAGAGTTAACTTATGAAAAAGTTAAGAAAAGTGTCAGGAATGATGCTCTAAAATACCTCGGGTCAACGTTTCTTGATATTGAAAAAACTTCGGGAAAAGCTGCAGAAAAGGCGTTTGGGAGCTATAAGGCATCGATGTTAGTTGCTGTTCCGTTAATTGCCATTTTGATTGCTGCGCTAACGTTCTGCTTAAATTTTGCAAATATTTGGGCTGTCCATTCCCGTTTAAAGCCCGAGGAAGTCGCAAAAGACGAGATTGTTGCAGATAAGATCGACTTAAGATTGAAGCAGTTGGAGGCGCAGAATGCCGAGTTGAGCAGGAAGCTTGATGCAGTAGTGGCCATTAATCGCGCCGGTTCGAAGTAGTGTTGTGTAGATTGGATTTGCAATATGAAGAGCATTGGCTCGGCTTTTGATTCACTTGACGAAGCATTCATATGGGTGCTGCAACAGCTATTACAGCACGGGACGCAGAGCGATCCTCGGGGACTCCCGACGCTAGAACTGTTCCCATTAGCGTTTACGCTGCGAGACCCTAGAAGGCGATACATCAGCGTGCCTGAACGACGCTGGAGTGTCGTGTACGCCATTGCAGAGTTTTGCTGGCATGCACGCGGGTCTTCGTTGGTCGACGAAATCGCGCATTACGCGCCGAGATGGCGGCAGATGGCGAACGCCTGTGGCGAAGTTACGGGCAGTAGCTACGGTGCTAGAGTATTTGGTGATGGATCTGGCAGGAGAAGCCAGTGGGATCGCGTATTGCAAGAGCTTCGCTCGGACCCTTCCACCAGGAGGGCGGTCCTTTACTTCCCGAACTTTGAAAAATCTAGCAGTGATGATGTCGCATGTGCGGTCAGCCTTCAGTTTGTGTTGAGAGGCGGGAGGTTAGACGCGTTGGCAACCATGCGCAGCAACGACGCAATGTTAGGCATGCCGTATGACGTATTCTTCTTTTCTATGCTCCAAGAGATGGTTGCAACTGAACTTGGTGCTCAGCTCGGCCAATATCACCACGTCGCTGGCTCCCTGCACATCTACGAAAATGATGTGTTGCAAGCTAGACGGATAGTGGCCTCGCATCCTGTCGAGGCGAGGCCGATGGCAAAAATGAGTGATGCCCGTGGCCTGCAAGTGCTGCTCGATGGAGAGATTGCCTGTCGTTTGCATGATCCCACCCATCCGGTAGAACGGGTTGCTGACAGCTATTGGACCGATCTTCTCTCAGTCATCCGGCAATGGCACGTGAAAGATTGGCCGAAGTCATCCGATTGCATAGTCGACCCTGTGCTTTCTCATTTGTATTCACTTCGCTTCTAGCAACGGCATCGTATCGTTTGCTGCGTCATCTTGGAGCGCCTACCGTCCGCTCCGGGTGGCATCCGCCAGTGGGCGGCCACCCGATGCCAACCGACCGGGTTCGGCCAACAGACGTCATTTGATGGCTTGTGGGCCGAGCCGCTCGGAGGGCCGACCCAGCTCGGAAACCGTCATTCGGGTGCTTATCAGCCAGTTTGGCGAATTTGACCCCGAGGTTTTCGACCGAACTCGTCTCAACTTGGAGTCCTGTGTCACGATCAGCGCAGTTTGTTCGTGCTACGATTTCCTTTCACGGCGAGGTCGTCTAAATCACGGAAAGTCATCCTTTTGCCATGCGCTAACGGGGAGCATCGAGGCGAATGCCAGTCACTATCGACCACATAGCTGAGTTTGTTTTTGCATATGCCCGTAGGTATCGGGAGACTTATCTTAAAGCGACAACTCCCCCGCCTGTAGGTCCGGGTTATCCTGCAATTGTGAGATCGCCGTTTTTGAGCGCATCGTCTCTAGATATCTACGTCGCAAACGATGGAGTTGTTCTGGCCCAGCTCGGTAACCGAGCAGACTTATGGCACATCGCTGGCGGTCCGGCACTTAAGGTCGACTACGAGTCATCCCGCACGCCGCCTCATGTATTCAAGACGCTCGCAGACCAAGGCTTACTCGGCAAGCCAATTGGGATTTACAGAATCGTTGCGAAATCGGAACTCCCCGAGCCGGTTTGGCGAGGCGAAGTTCAAGGGATTGTGCGGTGGAAAGTCCTGTACGATTCGTCAACAGAAATTTCGCTCAACGTGCGAGAGGTGAAAGCCTCACTTGGCGACGTAGTCAATGAGCTCACATTCGGCGCATACAGATCGATACTGAATATCTCTTTGCCAACGAATGATTCGCAAATTGGTGAGTCTCATTTAACCCGGGATATCGGAATTTTTCCGGCAGATTTATCGACGAAAAGATTTTTCAATCATCTGGAAATATTTGGTCATTCTGATTCCTGTGCGTGGGATTTGCGAGTCGTGAACCTGAGAGTTCAGCAGAACCTAAGAAGAGACTTGGTCCTGGCGATGAGTAAGCCGGACGGTGGTGGCGGAATTATGTCGTTTGGAGATACGCCGTCATGGATTGAGTCTTACGGAAACCGACTGGAGCTTCTTAAATCAGCAATAGACGATCTCAGATCAGCTCTACAGCAGCGAGGCGAGGATGTTGAGGCCGTCTTTCATGCCTTGCTTGTGCGACATCCTATCCTTCTCGATGTGTATGGGGTCGTCGAAAGTAAGCCGGAACTCAGGTATCCAGACGGGACTGAATCTCCAATCGGAAAAACAAAGTTGCAACCCGATTTTATTGTCCGTTACCCAGATCAATCGTATAAGTTGGTCGAAATCGAAAGGCCGGCTAAGGCGGTTGCAACCGCGCAGGGCCAGCCTCGTGCCGAAGTTGCTCAGGCAGTTTTTCAGACGGCCGAATGGAAACACTTCCTAAAGACGCATTATCAAACCATAGCGGACCGTTATCCAGGTATTCAATCTAAATGCAAGACAGCGGTAATCATGAGCCGCTCGCGGCAAGAGAACTTCAAGAACATCGATGACATGCGGGCGTACATGGGTCTGATGATGGAGCAGTTCAATATCGATGAGTTCTTGACCTTTGACGACCTTCTCGACCGAGCGTCGACTGCATACGCACTCTTATCGGGCCTTGGCGGGCAAGTCGACTAGCGTGTCATGCGGCTGCCGGGAACGCCAGCTTCAGACACTGACGTCTGAGGACGATCCTAGTGACGTTGCGTGCCTCTTGTGGAGGGCGATTGCGGACTGCGTCTGCTCCATTTCGCGACCCGTCATTCGTCCCGCGTCTCATTGGACGTCCGCTCAGGGTCGATCTGCGCCGGTCGCGCGTCACAGAGTGGCGGCCGGCCGCGTTCGGCCACTATGAGACATTCGGCCCGGTCATCGATATCGTCGACAACCAGGTCAAAGATTGCGCAGCAATCTCATGTGCGCTGGATCTTACGATGTGGAAACGGTGCTCATGGCGAAACAGTGTGAACCCCGCTTAGCCAGGACTCGATAACAACGCCTTCGACATATGGTACGCTGAGCCTAAAAAAGGAATAACACATGCCTAATATTTTTGCGTTGCAGGGTCCGGGAAACTGTGGCAAGTCAAGCACCCTCGTTCACCTGTATCAAACTCTTCAAAGTAAGTATCCAGCAGCCACTATCCAAACGGTCCACACTGGATCACGCGATATCGCAGTCATCATGCGTGGAGTCAATGGGTTGGTGATAGGTATCGAGAGTCAAGGTGACCCAAACTCACGACTTCCGGGAAGCCTATCCACATTCGTCGCGGCAAAGTGTGACATCATCTTCTGTGCCTGTCGCACCAGCGGAATGACTATTGGGTGGGTCAATTCCTTATCTACCACATTCAGCATTCACTTTATCACGCAAGTTCGTGTCACAAATAATTATGGCGCTTCAAATGCAGCCATGGCTGCAATGCTCATGCGGCAGGCCGGCATTTAAGCACAACTCTGTTTCTGGCTATTGGGGAATAGTCGCAGGGAATTGTCTCATAATATTCAGTTGTATTTTTTTTGCTGAAAATGGACGAAAATCATGAGTGTCGAAGTACGCACCAGTGAAGAACTGAAAGCTGCTATGGAGAGCGGATCGACCGAGATCATCGTACTCGAAGGCAGCTTGGCCACACAGTTAAAAGCCGTGAAATACATCAAGTCTATCGGGCCTGTCGCCGTTGCAGGCGTTGTTGCGGCCGTGCCATTAATAATCGGGACTGGTGGACTTGGAGGCGTTGCTATAGCCGCGGTTGCGCCAGGGGCTGCATGGGCAACCTCTGCCATCGTTGCTTTGTGTATTGCTATCGGCGGAACAATCGCAATCAGCTTATTCACTGATTGGGACTACGTTGAGCTTCCATTTGGAATCAAACTCAAACGAAAGCCTCGAGATTGACCATTTCACTGGCACATGTAACGGGAGCTAACGAAGACTACAACGTCTTTTGCGGGTGAGAATCGACAGCGCAATATGCCGTCGTCCGGTGACCGTTTCGGGTCGGTAAGGGCCCTTCATCTTCCACCTTGGAGCTACGAATCATACAGAACGGACGGATGTCCGTCCGTTCTCCTACTGGAGCTCAGTTTATTGGCTGGCCGATGCGGGCGGCGATGAAATCTCTCTGATCCATCCTTGTACCTCGGACTCGACCCATAGGGATAGATTGCGGACTCGCCGTGGTTTTGGGAAGTCACCAGACTTCATCATGTCGTATATCGTGGTCTTGCCGAGGCCGACCATTTCGAGGACTGTCGGGAGGCGCAGCAGGCGTTCTGTCCGATCGTTCACTTCACACCTCAAACTGTGCGGCGCTGACGGTCGATCATGTCCGCCAGGGCATCGTTCATCTGGATTGGTTTGCGCCGCGTGAGCGGCGCTTTGTCTTTCTGGATCGTTTTTGCGGGCGTCAGCTCGCTGCTGTTCGACTGCATGGATGTGTCGTTGACGCTTGCCAGTGAGATAGCCGGACGCTTCCCCGCGTGTTCCCGCTTTCGCGGCAGCGGACGTGGGGTAGAAAGGGCCGGGCGCGCGGTCATTTAACCGTCTCCTGCCACGAGGCGAGGGGGCAACCCATTGCATCGAGCCCAAGGCGATCCCGGAGGTCCACAAGCTCAATCGGCTTGAACGCCGCTGGAAGGTCTCGCAGTGCACTCGTCAAATCGGGATCGTGCTTCGGCGCGACGCGTTCCGCCCAGCGAATGACCTTATCGGCGACGGCGCGCGAGTGTGCGGACGTGTGATGTCGATTTGCGAGTGTGTCGATCAAACAGCGTGTGCCGTGACTCAGGGCCTGATTGCGCGTGCGAAATGCGCGTGTGCTCGCGAATAGCTTGAGCTGGCCGGTCCACCCGCCGTTGCTGTCGAGGTATTCAGTGGCATAAATCCAGGCATTGGCTTCTACTTGAGCCAGCTTGACCACGGCGAGCGGATCTCGCGCATCCTTCTTGGCGCTCGGCAATTCGATTCGATCCGACTCGCTGAATAGACCGCTTTCGTTGAGCGTGCTGATCGGCCACGTGCGTGCGATAGGAGGCACGTCTAGCATGTCAATGAGCGGTGACAAGGCGCGATGCACCGCGTCGCGTGTGCTGAGCGTTAGAGTGCCGAAATGGCTGTCGTGCAACACTGACTGCAACGCCTGCAAAAGTTGCTTTGACTGCTTCTCGCTGATCATAGTGGGCGCAGTCGCTCGCGTGGGCGTTTGCGCTGGCGCCTGTGTCTCGATAGGGGTGTCCGCGGTCGTCGAAAGTGTTGGTGCGGCATCGAGATGCTTCTTTGTCACGCGAGCCTTGCCGGAGGCAGCGGCTTTCGCTGCGCCTTTCTGCAACCGATCAAGCGCCTTGTCTGCCCCGTGTTCGCGGATTTGTTCAATCGCGAGCGTGCCGGCGACCGCGCCTTCGCGGACCATCTGATGCAGTTCGACCGGCGCGCGTTCAAGCAAGCCGACGTCACGAATCGTCTGGTCGGTGACATGCAGGCGCTTGCAGATTGCTGCGAGGGTCATCCCGTGGATGTCGCGCAACTCTGCGACGGCGGCAGCCAGATCAAGAGGCGACGACCGCTTGCTGTCGTTGCTGAGATATCCGTCGATCACCATTTCGGCGCGGTTAACCGTTTTGGCATCGCGGACGACGACAGGGATCTTGCCGACGTCTTTACCAGCTTCGATTGCCTTGCCGGCCGCAAGGTAGCGGTGCTGCCCCTTGTACTCGTAAAGCAGATCCTTCCCGTCGACCTTGCGCGCGTAGCAATGGAGCGGCGAACTTTGTTGCCTTGTCGGAGCCGGGATCGGGTTCGCCGGGGGCGTCGTGGAGCCTGCATTTCATGGCTTCGCGAGCGCGCCACTCGTCAGAGAATGGAGCAACCGATGCGCGCGGATTGCCCATGCGTCCGGCCCGCATGATCTCCTTGTTAATCTTGTTTGACAGGCGGCGCAGCGGGGCTGCGTATTGCAGCTCGTCGGCACGATCGAGGTACGCGATCATTCTCGTGGCGTTGTCGGTAAGAGTGCCCATTTCGCGCAGCGTAATTCGCAGGTGTAGCACTTCGAGAATCAGCCGATGGACGTCGGCATACGTACACGTGCGCCACCATTGCGACATAGCGTCAAACTGTGGCGGGTCAAATGGGGGCAAGATCATAATGCGAGCAAAGCACTGTATGGATATACAGTTTATCGTGGAGTAAGATGAGGCCGTCAAGTCTCAAAAATGGGGGCGGGCAGTGTGCACAAATTACAAGGCACCGACCGAGGATCCGGGCATCAACGAGCTGAAGATTGGCATTGGCGATCTGTATCGTCGCGACCCTTGGGAGCCGGATGTGTACCCGGACTATGCAGCGCCGATTGCATGTGCGGACGGGGACGGCCTTGGCATTGTCAAGGTCGTGTTTGGCTTCTGGCCGAAGTTCATGCAGCCTGAGCGCGTCGACGACAACGGCAAGAAGCGGAGAAAGCTCGACACGGTCAACGCCCGTTCAGAAACAGTCGGCGAGTCCCGGCTGTATGGCAAGGCGTGGCGAGCTGGTCAGCGCTGCTTGATCCCGGTCCGATGGATATACGAGCCGTGTTACGAAACGGGCCGGAACGTCTGGCAGCGGATCGGGCTAACGGATTGGCAGCCGTATTGTGTCGCCGGCATCTGGCGGCGTTACGAACATGAGGACGGCCGTTCGCTTGTCGGCATGACCATGATGACCGTCAACGCGGACGGCCATGCAGTGATGGGGCGTATGCATAAGCCCGGTGACGAAAAGCGGTCCGTCGTGATCCTGCGGCCTGACGACTGGGATGAGTGGTTGACGACGCCTAACGTCAAGGCCGCGCGCGCGATGCTCCAACTCTACCCGGCCGAAGAGATGGTTGCAGAACCAAAGTGACTTGCTGGTGCCGACGCGAGATGGACAGGAGAGACCCGCCTCAAAGGGGGCGAAGTCGTCGTCAGAGTGGCTGGCGGCTGGCCGGGCATTGGGCAGTCGAGCGCGCTTTTTGAGCTGCGATGGGTATGTTATGCTGTCGCGCGAGTAGCACGAGACTCTTTTGTAAACAATGAGTTACCGTGCGTGGAAATATTTTAAAGGGACTACATATGCCGGCGGCTCCGCGGATCCAGTATGCAAAGGTCGATGATCTTTATCTAGATCCGACTAATCCGCGTTTAGGTCGTCGAGTTGCATCCGACAAGTTGTCGCAGGATAAAGTCCTGGACGCGATGAAGGATTGGACGCTTGACGAACTAGCGACCTCTTTTTTGGAAAGCGGGTTTTGGCCACAAGAAGCGCTGATAGTTGTAAAAGAGAAGCTGTATGGTTCCGATCACTTGGTCGTAGTTGAAGGGAATCGACGCTTAGCTGCGCTTAAATTGTTGAAGCAGGCTGCAGATGGGGCACCTGTTTCATCCAAGTGGCGTGATCTGATTGGATCACGGCGTGTTGGGAAGGGTTTCTTCGATGACATTCCTTATATCGAAGTCGGCGATCGGAAGGATGTTTCCGCCTATCTCGGTTTTCGACATGTCACCGGTATCAAGGAGTGGAAGCCGGCAGAGAAGGCGCAGTATATTGCGAAATTGATCGAAGACGAAAATCTCTCTTACGATGACGTACGTAGGAAGATTGGTAGTAAGACACCTACCGTTCGGCAACATTATATTTCTTATCGCCTGCTGCTTCAGATGGATGAGCACGAGGATGTTGATGTTGACCGTGTAGAAGAGAAGTTTAGCGTTTTGTACCTGTCTCTTCGAACCGCCGGTGCGCAAAAATACTTGGACATCAATATTCAAGCGTCTCCAGATGAGGCCAAATATCCTGTTCCGCAGGAGCATTTGCAGAATCTCGCTAATTTCGCCAAATGGTTATTTGGTGATAGCAGAAGTGAGCCGCTGTTTACTGATTCTCGTTATGTCGATTCGTTCGGAAAGATCCTTGAGAGCGATGAGGCCGTGGAGTATCTCGAGCGCACTGAAAAACCTCGATTCGAACTCGCGTATAGAAAAGCGGGTCTGGGTGAGGAGAATGTGCTCGAATATGTTGCTCTCGCTTCAGACAACGTGCAGCTTGCGCTTCAGGATGCGCATATGCATCGGAAGTCGGAGCGTGTGCAAAAAGCAGTTAAAAGACTTTCGGCTGATGTGTTGCAGTTGGTGAGCATTTTTCCGGCAATCAAAGAAGAACTGAAAAAGGATTTGTGCGACGATGCTGGGACTGCCTGAAAGTGGGATTAGCGCATCCACCAAGAAGCATAATTCGAATCTTGGAATTGTGTGCGATTGGATTGAATCGAGCGTTGTCTTTTCGGATGACAGTCTTTCCAAGGCCGACATTGTTGATGTGCTTCTGGAAAATGAAATTTACCAATCACAGGATTTTGCGCTTGAATTTATTGATAGCGTTTGGAGTATTCTGCGAGCTCGTGTAAACGCTTTGAATGCTGGTGGTGCGTTGCAACTGCGCCTAACGCCGGACAGAATTGAGCGACGAGGTGAATGGCGGGATTTTCCCGCCTATGCTTTTTGTTTGGCTTTGTCTTGTGGAAGCTATGTGTATCCACGATGGGCTCGTGACTATGGATACGATTCGAGCGCACAAGGAAGTTTGTTTGAGCGGGTGGCGCATCACTCGCTACTTAACATGTTGCCGGGATGGCGGATTCAGCGCGTGGGATGGGCTCCGGATAACCCCGTCAGGTTGTACGAGATTATCGACGATATCGTCAGTTCATTGAACGAAGTTGCCGGCTCGGAAATCGATGTTTATGTTGATAGTCATGCAAACGAACTAGGTCTGGATCTGTTGGCGGCGTATTCGTTCGGTGATGAAAATGCTTCGTCTCCACTTTTGATGGTTCAGTGTGCTAGTGGAAAGGATTGGCAGAGGAAGCGGCACACTCCTGATTTGACTGTGTGGAATAAGATAATTAACTTCAATTCGCCGCCAGTTAAGGGCTTCGTAATTCCTTATTCGTTTACAGATAAACAGGAGTTTAGAAAAGAAGCCACGAAAGTGAATGGCGTTTTTCTGGATCGATACAGGCTTTTGAACCCAAGCAGAGCAGCGGAGCATGTATGGGATGTTCCAGATCTCAACGCGGATTTAGTAGAGTGGGTGGGGCCGCGCATTGCGGCTTTGCCGCCATTGGATGCTTAGGCGCGAGGCGGATTTGAGATTTATAGATTTATTCGCTGGACTCGGCGGCTTCCATCTTGCGGCGACCTCGGTTGGCGGGGAGTGTGTGTTTGCATCTGAGCTTCAAGATGATCTCCGCAGCCTATACCAGCACAATTTTGGGGTGCCGGCGGCTGGAGACATTCAGAGGGTGCCTCTCGAATCCATTCCTAGCCATGATCTTCTCTGTGCTGGATTCCCTTGTCAGCCATTTTCGAAAGCGGGTCGCCAGAAAGGATGGAAGGACGCTGTTCGTGGGACCGTTTTTTTTCGGGTTGTCGAAATTCTCGAGCAGCACCGCCCCGAATTGGTTGTGTTGGAAAATGTGGCGCATTTTGTCAATCACGACGATGGTAATACGTATCAACGTGTTATAGAAGCACTTCACGCGCTAGGTTATGATGTGGACAGCCATAAACTCTCTCCGCATCATTTTGGTGTGCCTCAAATTCGCGAGCGGATGTATTTGGTTGGTCGATTGCGAAGTGCGGGGGGGCTTGCTGGATTCTCTTGGCCGGTGCCTATTGATGCAACGCTTGATATTGGGACGGTTTTGGAATCGAATCCATCCGATGCCAAGCCGTTGCCGGGCTACGTAGTCGAATGTCTGAACGTTTGGCAGGAATTTTTGGAGAAATTCCCTAAGAATTCAAAATTGCCATCTTTCCCGATATGGGCGGATGAATTCGGTGCGAATTACCCGTATTCGCGAGACACGCTTCGGCAGTTTTCGATTTGTGAGCTTTCAAAATTCCGTGGATCATTTGGTAGAAAGCTGAAGGGGAGTTCAAAGGAAGAGTTGCTGCAAGGTGTACCCAGTTACGCTCGCGGGAAGAAAGGCGTGTTCCCGGACTGGAAGCAGCGATTTATTTGGCAAAATCGAGAACTGTATAGGGAGCACAAGGATTGGATAGATGAATGGTTGCCGCGGCTCCTGGCGTTTCCACACTCGCTTCAGAAGCTTGAATGGAATTGCCAAGGAGAGGAGCGCGATATATGGCGCTACATCATTCAATTCAGGGCATCAGGCGTGCGTGTAAAACGGAGAACAACTTCGCCATCGTTGGTTGCGATGACGACTACGCAGGTTCCGATTGTTGCATGGGAGCGCAGGTATATGACCGTTCGTGAATGTGCTCGTCTGCAATCTATGGACGAGTTGACAGCGCTGCCCGACGCCAATGGTCGAGCGTTCAAAGCATTGGGTAACGCTATAAACGTCAAGGTTGCAGCGGCAGTGATTCGAAATCTGCTTGCTTGCCGTACGGATGCACGAAGTACTCGCGGTGATCCCGCAAGTCCTGTTGAGGAGTTGCCTGCGCTAGTGTAGTGGTTTCGGCGTCAAGCTGAATACGGATCGCGTGATCCGTGTTCAGCATGGTCTCACAGTTGAGGAGCGATCGAGGTAACTGTCGATTCTTGTGAGGGCAGGCGTAGGTTTTGGCGTAGCTTTTGTACGTTGAGCCTTGTCAGGTAAGGCGCAGGTACTGCTGCATCATCGGTCACTGATGGGGATGCTCGCGGTACCCCCGTCTTGGAGTGCCTCTTCCTCGACATCGTCGAGCCAGTTCGCCCACGCTTGCACCATCTCCCGACGCTCCGGCAAATACTTCGCATGGTTGTACGTCGAGCGAGTCCTGTCCTTGTCCTTATGCGACAACTGCATTTCAACGACTTCGTCCTTCCATCCCATTTCATGGAGGTTGGTCGACGCGGTTGCCCGAAAGTCATGGCCAGTTATCGGTTCAGGGTTATCCGGAACCATGTAGTCGATTGCTCGGTTGATCGTTGCGCGGCTCATGTGTGGGCGCTTTCGATTGCTATGCAGAATCGGCAGGATATACCCGCGATTTCCGTACATCTCCTGCAGCTCGTGCAGCAGTTTCACCGCTTGCGTGGGAAGGGGAACGATGTGCAGGCGTCGTGATTTGATTTTCTCCGGGGGTACCTTCCATTCGGCAGTTTCCAGGTCGATCTCTTCCCATCGCGCACGGCAAAGCTCGATCGTTCGCGGAAACAGCATCATCAGCAATCGAATCGCAATCGCGGTTCGTCTGCTCTTGTAGGTGGGAAGCTGGCGAAAGAGCCTCTTCAGTTCTTCGCGGCTCAATGCCCGAGCATTCTCTGTCGGAGGTTTCAGGACCGAGCCGCGCAGCACAGATGCGGGATCTGTATCGGCTCGCAGTGTGATCACCGCATACTGGAACACGTTGGACACGTACTGGCGCAGTTTGATCGCTACGGAAGGGGAGCCTCGCTCTTCGACTCGACGCATCAAAGCAAGCACGTCATGGGCGGTAATAGAGCGCATCGGGCGGTTTCCGATGTATGGATACGCATCGGCTTCGAGCATGCGCAGAATCTCGCCAAAGTGCCGCTCGGTCCACGTCTTTCGCTTCTTCTCCAGCCACTCGTCGCTGACTGCTCGAAAAGTTGCTTTGCCTTCGTTGATACGCGCGGACAGGACTTCCTGGCGCGCATGGGAAGGATGTAGCCCCTTCTTGACGAGTTCACGGGCATCGTCGCGTGCCGCGCGCGCGTCTTGAAGGGTGACGGTCGGATACTCGCCGATCGCGAAGAGATTCTCTTTTCCGGCAATTCTGTACTTGTATCGCCAGAGCTTCGAGCCGGACGGCTTCACCAACAGATACAGTCCATTGCCGTCGGTAAGTTTGGTAGGCTTGTTGCCTGCCTTCGCTTGTCGGATCTTGATGTCGGTAAGTGGCACGGTGAAAAAGGGGGTATCGTCTCTGGATGGTCGAAATGATACCCCCTTTTGTACCCCCTTTTTTCTCGGCTGGGCACGATTTTCGGCGAACGTAAGCGAACGGTGGAAGGGCATGGAACGCCCAACTGGTAAGGGTTTTTGGTAAGTTCCCGAACCATCATGAACTGGAGCGAACGAAGTGATTAGACATATTGTCATGTGGAAGCTGAAAGAATCGGCGGAAGGCGGCACGCGTGCGCAGAACGCGCTGAAGCTGAAGGAAAAGCTCGAAGGCTGCCGCGACCTCGTGCCGGGCATCCTGCAACTCGACGTCGGCATTGCGACGCCGGGCCTCGAAGCCACGTCGGACGTCGTGCTCGTGTCCGATTTCACGGACAAGGCCGCGCTCGATGCGTACCAGGTGCATCCGGTCCACCAGGAAGTGAAGAAATTCGTCGTTGCGGTGGCGGAATCGCGCCAGTGTGTCGACTACCTGTCCGAAAGCGCAGCACGATGAGCGACGCGGCATCCCCGACGGATGGCCCGTCGATCGAAAGCCCGTTCGTCGATCTGCTCGGCGTGCGGCTCGTGTCTGCGAAGGATGGCGCGAGCGAGATCGTGCTGCCGCTCGACGAGCGGCACATGAACACGTGGAGCATCGCGCACGGCGGCGTGACGATGACGCTATCGGACATCGCGCTCGCGATGGCCGCCCGGAGCCTGACCGACGACGGCGTCGGCGTCGTCACGGTCGAGATGAAGGTGAATTTCATGCAGCCCGGGCGCGGCGAATTGCGCGCATATGGACGCGTGATGCATCGTTCGACGACGATGGCGTACTGCGAAGGTGAAGTGCGCGACAGCGACGGCAACTTCGTCGCGAAGGCGCTCGGCACGTTCAAGTATATGCGGCGGCTCGCGGTGGGTCGCGACATCAAGCGGCAACGCACGCGTACGGCGCCGGACGCCCAACCCGGCCCGAGCGACGCGTAAGCGCCGGGACGCGCGGCCCTGCCTGGTCACAGGCGGGGCCGTTTTGTTTTGCGGCACGGATTGGCAACGGGACGGCATGACGGCGCGAACGAAGCCGCGGAGGGAGCCATGAACACGATCAACCGCCAGATCCTGCTCGTGTCACGCCCGCAAGGCGCCGCGCGCCGACAACTTCCGGCTCGTCGAAACGCCGCCCGTGCCGCTCGCGAATCCGGGCCTGATCCTGCGCTCGCCGCTGACGATGCAGGGCTTCATCGTATTCGAATACCCCGACGCATGGCCGCCCGCGCTGGCCGAGCTCGGCGAACTCGTCGCGACGATCGCATGCGGACTCGAGCGGGCGCCGGACGCGTTCCCCGGGCTCCTGAGAGGCCGCAATTTCGGTAAGCAGCTCATGCAACTCGTCTGATCCGCGCGTGGCATCATGTGACGCTTGTCCGTTCACGGCGCCGCACGCGCCGTCCTCACCGATGCCGCTGAATCCGAAGATCGCCCAGATACTCGACATGGTCGAGCGCGCAAAGCGCCCGTCCTATCACCACCAGACGCCGCAGCAGGCGCGCGCCGCGTACGAGAAGAGTGCGCCGATCCTCGATGTCGCGCCCGCGCCGATGCATTCGGTCGAGGCCTGCGTCGTGCCGACGCGCGATGGCCGCACGATCGGCGCGCGGCTCTTTCTGCCTGTCGAGCCGAGCCTCGCCGAACCGCTGCCGGCGCTCGTCTATTACCACGGTGGCGGCTTCACGGTCGGCAGCGTCGATACGCACGACGCGCTGTGTCGCATGTTCGCGCGTGACGCGCAGTGCGCGGTGCTGTCGGTCGACTACCGGCTCGCGCCCGAACACCGGTTCCCGACCGCCGTGAACGACGCCGACGACGCATTGCGCTGGTTGCATCGCGAGGCTGCCGCATTCGGTATCGATGCGACGCGGCTCGCGGTTGGTGGCGACAGCGCGGGCGGTACGCTCGCGACCGTCTGCGCGGTGCTCGCGCGCGACGCGGGCATCGATCTTGCGCTGCAGTTGCTGATCTATCCGGGCGTGACGGGCTACCAGGACACCGAATCGCACGGACGGCTCGCGAACGGCTACCTACTGACGCAGGACACGATCCAGTGGTTCTTCACGCAATACGTGCGGGATCGATCCGACCGCGACGACTGGCGCTTCGCGCCGCTCGACGGTACTCGCGGCGCGCCGTCGTTCGCCGGTGTGGCTCCGGCCTGGATCGCGACGGCCGAATACGATCCGCTGAGCGACGAGGGCGCCGCGTACGCGGACAAGCTGCGCGCGGCCGGCAATACGGTTACGCTGGTCTGTTATCCGGGGATGATCCACGAGTTCTTCAAGATGGGCGGCTACGTGCCGGAGGTGCGGGCCGCGCATGCCGACGCGGTGGCGGCGCTCAAGGCCGCATTCGACGACGTTTGATGGCGGCGGCGCCCGGCGCCGCGCGGAGGAAGCGATGACCGACGGCTGGGTGGAAACGGGCGACTGGGCCGTGCTGGGCGGCGATGCCGCACGTATTCGCGATGCGGTGTTCGTGCGCGAGCAGCGGATTCCGCCGGAATGGGAACTCGACGACGAGGATCCACTGTCGTTGCACGCGGTGGCCTACCGCGTCGATGCGGCGACCGGCGCGCGCCGCGCGGTCGCGACGGGACGGCTGCTGCGCACCGGCACGATCGGCCGCGTCGCGGTGTTGGCCGATGCACGCGGGCAGGGCGCGGGATCGGCCGTGCTGCATGCGCTGCTGGACGCGGCGCGGCATCGCGGCGAGCCGATCGTGCGGCTCTACGCGCAGGATGCCGCGGTGTCGTTCTACGTGCGACACGGCTTCGCGGCAATCGGCGAACCGTTCGTCGAAATCGGCGTGCCGCACGTCGAGATGGCGCGCACGCCCTAGTGCCGCGCGCGGCAGGCTCAGCGCGGTTGCGTCGCGTCGATGTCGAATGTGAACGCGCGCTCGAAACTGCCCGGCCGAACGGTGCGGTGCGAGCCGTCGTCGTCGCAGCGTTCCTTGATGTCGACCGTCAGCCGCACGCCTTCCTTCATCGTCACGCGCAGCGCGGTCGTGCCGCGCGTGCCGTATTCGGGCGTCTCGATGAATGCGGCCGACAGCGCCCGCTCGCGCTCGATCGGAATGCCGGTGTGCGGCAGCGCGTCGTCGTCCGCGACGTGCGGATCGCGCATCAGCTCGATCAACTCGTCGAGCGACGGGGTCGGATTGTCGGTTAGCAGCGTGCCGAGTTCCGCGCGCTTGCGCACGACTTTCGGCCAGGGCGTATCGAGCCGTGCGTTCGACAGCGCGTGCACGCCGGCGCCGATCGCGACCGGCGACGCAACGCCGGTTTCGCCATCGGCCGCACGATTGCAGAACCACGCGAGTTCGCGCCGCTTCCAGTCGCCGACCAGCAGGTTGAAGCCGTTGTACACGGCCGCGTGCTCGGCCAGCTCGCCGAGGTAGTCGAGCGGCGCGACGGACGGGCCGCGGAGGAAATCGGACACGAGCTTGCCGCGGGTCGGCGCGCCCGCGCGAATGTCGAACGGCGCGCGGTAATTCGTCAGCGCCGCGAACCGGCCGTCGCGCGACACGCCGAGCCACGTGCCACCCGCTTCCAGATCGCGGCCGGCGAGCAAGCCCGGCACGTCCTCCCACCACGAAAGCGGCGCACTGGTACGGCGAAAGAATTCGTCGCGGTTGGCGGTCAGGGTAAAGACGGGACCGGCGGCGGCATCAGGCTGCCAGTCGAAGGCAATCAGACACATCGGGCGAATCTCTCGCAGGAAACTTCGGGCGCCGGCCGCGATCTGCGAGCCGGCGTGCGAACGGGTTGTCAGTGCGTCACGCTTCCGTCGGCCACGCGTACGGCAGCGCGTCGAACGCGAGCGCCGGGCCGTCGGCCGAACCAAGGTGTACCGTGCCGTTGTCGAGCGCGGCCAGCTTGATCTCGACGAGCGCGTCGACGCCGCCCGCGGGCGCGGCCGCCGCGTTGACGATCATCCCGCACGGCTGGCCCGGGTCGTCGCTGTGGAACAGCTCGACGCCGGCATGCACGGTGTCGGTCTCGCCGGCGACGTGCGCGAGCGCGGTACGGCGCTTGATCGTGCCGCGGTACTGGCTGCGCGCGACGATTTCCTGGCCCGGGTAGCACCCCTTGCGGAAGTTAACGGCGCCGATCACGTCGAAGTTGACCATCTGCGGCACGAACTGTTCGACGGCCGGCTGCGTAATGCGCGGCTCGCCCGCGCGCACGTCGAGCCAGTCCCAGACGGCCGGCGACACGACCGGCAGCGTGCCGGCGAGCGCGGCGAGACGCGCGTCGACTTCCGCGCGGGGCCCGATCCACAGGTAGCGCTTGCGGCCGGCCGCGTCCGGCACGCGGATCAGCGCCCCGGCCGCGCCGTCGACCTTCACGTGCACGCCGTCGGGCAGCGCGTCGAAGATGCCCGACAGCACGTCGCGCACGTCGCCCGCGAAGCCGACGACCGCGAGCGCGTCGCTCGCGTCCGTCAGTTTCGCCTTTGCACGCAGCACGAACATCGACAGCCGTTTCTGCACGGCGGCCTGGACGTCCTTCGAGACAAGCAGGCGCACGCCGTGACCGGCGCGCCACGCGAGGAACGACGCGAGCAGGCGGCCCTTCGGCGAGCAATAGCCGGACAGGCGCGCGCTCGCGGCATCGAGATGCTCGATGTCGTTGGTGAGCTGGCTGTGCAGGAACGTCGCGGCGTCGTCGCCGGCCACGTCGATCACGCCGAACTGCGCAAGCGGCATGCAGGCGCCCGGCGCGTCGAAATCGGCGGCTGACGGGCGGGGGAAAACGGGGAGCGAGACGGATGCGGGCTGTGCAGCCGGTGAAGCGAACGGTGTGCTCATGGAATGAGGGAACAGTCAACCCTGACTTTGACGAAGGCGAGCAAGTATTATATGGGTCTTACCTGAGTCTCGTTTCCATGTCCCTACTGAAGAAATGCGCCGCGACTGTCGTGGCGCTGGCCGTCGTTGTGGCCGCTGCCGGCGCGGGCGGCGGATATTACTGGGCGACCCGGCCGCTGCTGCTGGGTGCCGCGTCGCTCGATGTCACGATCAAGCCGCGCAGCAGCGTCAAGAGCGTCGCGCTGCAGCTCAGGCGCGGCGGCGTGCCGGTCGAGCCGCTCGGCTTCGTCGCGATGACGCGCCTGCTCGGGCTGTCGAGCCGGCTCAAGTCCGGCAACTACGAATTCAAGACCGGCATCACGCCGTACGACGTGCTGCAGAAGATCGCGCGGGGCGACGTGAACGAGTACGTCGCGACGGTGATCGAAGGCTGGACCTTCAAGCGGATGCGCGCGGAACTCGACGGCAATCCCGATCTCGCGCACGCGACGGCCGGCATGAGCGACGCCGAACTGCTGCGCGCGATCGGTGCGCCGGACAACGCGATTCAGCGCGGCAGTGGCGAGGGGCTGTTCTTCCCGGACACCTACCTGTTCGACAAGGGCACGAGCGATCTGAACATCTACCGGCGTGCGTACCATCTGATGCAGACGCGTCTCGACGAAGCATGGGCCGCGCGCGTGCCGGGACTGCCGTACAAGACGCCTTACGAAGCGCTGACGATCGCGTCGATCGTCGAAAAGGAAACCGGCCACGCGGCCGATCGCGCGTTCGTCGCCGCCGTGTTCGCGAACCGGCTGCGGATCGGGATGCCGCTGCAGACCGATCCGTCGGTGATCTACGGCCTGGGAGACGCGTACGACGGCCGCCTGCGCAAGCGCGACCTGCAGGCCGACACTCCTTACAATACCTATACGCGCCGCGGGCTGCCCCCGACGCCGATCGCCCTGCCGGGCGTCGCCGCACTGCAGGCGGCGATCAATCCGGCCCAGACGAGCGCGCTCTATTTCGTCGCGAAGGGCGACGGCACGAGCGTGTTCTCGGACACGCTCGGCGACCACAACAAGGCCGTGGACAAGTACATACGAGGTCAATAATGGCGAGCGGTAAATTCATCACGTTCGAAGGCATCGACGGGGCGGGGAAGACCACCCACCTGCAATGGTTCTGTGAACGCCTCCAGGCCAGGCTGGCCGCGAGCGGCCGGCAGGTCGTCGTCACCCGCGAGCCGGGTGGCACGCAGCTCGGCGAGAAACTGCGCGAGATCCTGCTGAACCAGCCGATGGATCTCGAGACCGAAGCGCTGCTGATGTTCGCCGCGCGCCGCGAGCACCTCGCGCTCGTGATCGAGCCTGCGCTCGCGCGCGGCGACTGGGTCGTGTCGGATCGCTTCACCGACGCCACGTTCGCGTACCAGGGCGGCGGCCGCGGGCTGCCGCGCGACAAGCTCGAGACGCTCGAGCGCTGGGTCCAGGGCGGCTTCCAGCCCGACCTGACGGTGCTGTTCGACGTCGCGCCGCAGGTGGCGAGCGAGCGCCGCGGCGCCGCGCGCATGCCCGACAAGTTCGAAAGCGAGTCGGACGCATTCTTCTCGCGCACTCGCGCCGAATACCTGCGGCGCGCGGAAGAGGCGCCGCACCGCTTCGCGATCGTCGACGCGACGCAGACGATTCCCGACATCCGCCAGCAGCTCGAACGCGTGCTCGCCGCGCTGTAACACGAAGGAACGCACCACATGATCTATCCGTGGCAGACCGACGACTGGAACCGCCTGCAGCAACTGCGTGCGCAGTGGCCGCATGCGCTGCTGCTGCACGGCCAGGCCGGGATCGGCAAGCTGCAGTTCGCGCAGCATCTCGCGCAGGGCTTCCTGTGCGAGGCGCCACAGCCGAACGGCGAGCCGTGCGGCGCTTGTGCGGCCTGCACGTGGTTCGCGCAGGGCAACCATCCGGACTACCGGATCGTGCTGCCCGAGGCGCTCGCGGGCGAGGCGCCGGGCGCCGCCGACGACGCGAAGCCTGCCGACGCGGACGAGGGCGGCAAGAAGACGCGCGCGCCGAGCAAGGAAATCAAGATCGAGCAGGTGCGTGCGTTGCTCGACTTCTGCGGGGTCGGTTCGCACCGCGGCGGCGCGCGCGTCGTCGTGCTGTACCCGGCCGAGGCGCTGAACGTCGCCGCGTCGAACGCGCTGCTGAAGACGCTGGAGGAGCCGCCGTCCGGCGTCGTGTTCCTGCTGGTGTCGGCCCGCATCGACCGGCTGCTGCCGACCATCATCAGCCGCTGCCGGCAGTGGCCGATGACCGTGCCGGCGCCCGACGCGGCCACGGCATGGCTCGCGGCGCAGGGTATCGACGATGCGCGCGCGCTGCTTGCCGAAGCCGGCGGCGCGCCGCTCGCCGCGCTGGCGCTCGCGAGCGACGAGAACCGCCCGCTGCGCGATTTCACGCTCGGCCAGCTCGCGGCCGGCGCCGCGTGCGATCCGTTCGCGTGCGGCGAGACGCTGCAGAAGCTGCCGGTGCCGCTGGTGCTCGGCTGGCTGCAGCGCTGGCTGTACGATCTGCTCGCGCAGCGGATGGCGGGCGCGCCGCGCTACTTCCCGATGCAGGCGGCCGCGCTCGCGCGGTGCGCGGAGGCGGTCGACGCGAATGCGTTCGCGCGCTTCATGAGGGCCGTGACGCGCCAGCGGACGGTCGAGAACCATCCGCTCAATGCCCGGCTCGTATTCGAGGAACTGTTTCTCGGTTATCGGGAAATGTTCGCGTGAGCGAGTATTGTTTCCTTCGGGTGAGGAAACGATTGCCGGCGAGTGCATGAGCGCCCGCCAACCGTATTCAGGAAACACGATGTTCGTCGATTCTCACTGCCACATCAATTTCAAGGGTCTCGCCGACCGCCTGCCTGCCGTGCTGGAGAACATGCGCGAGCACGACGTCACGCACGCGCTGTGCGTGTCGGTCGACTTCGAGACACTGCCCGACGTGCTCGCGATCGCGCAGGCGCACGACAACGTGTACGCGTCGGTCGGCGTGCACCCGGATCACGAGGACGCACGGGAGCCGACGCTCGCGGAACTGATCGAGCTGGCCGCGCATCCGAAGGTCGTCGCGATCGGCGAGACGGGCCTCGACTACTATCGCCTCGAAGGCCGCTCGATCGCCGACATGGAGTGGCAGCGCGAACGCTTTCGCACGCACATCCGCGCGGCGACCGCGACGATGAAGCCGCTGATCATCCATACGCGCTCGTCGTCGGAAGACACGTTGCGAATCATGGCCGAGGAGCGCGCGGACGTGCCGGGCGGCGTGATGCACTGCTTCACCGAGCCGTGGCCCGTTGCCGAGCAGGCGCTCGCGCAGAACTTCCATATCTCGCTGTCGGGGATCGTCACGTTCAAGAACGCGACCGACGTGCAGGACGTCGCGCGGCGCGTGCCGCTCGACCGGCTGCTGATCGAAACCGACTCGCCGTACCTCGCGCCGGTGCCATATCGCGGCAAGCCGAATGAACCTGCGTACGTCAGCCATGTCGGACGCTTTATCGCATCCGAGCGCGGGATCGCCGTCGAGGCGCTCGCCGATGCGACGACACAGAACTTTTTCCGGCTGTTCAAGATCGCCCGCTAACGGCGCGCGGCCAGCCGACAACCCAGGGAAGGAGCCCACAACAATGACGAAGCCGACCACATACCTGCCCAAGCGCGCACTCATCGCCGCCGCGCTCGTCGCGAGCGGCCTCTTTGCCGCCGCCGGCGCGCATGCCGAGTCGCTCGACGCGATCGTCAAGGCGGTCAAGTTCGACGATATCGCCGACATCGGCAAGCAGCTCAAGAGCGGCAAGCTCGATCCGAACACGCTCGCGCCGAACGGCGACCCGATCCTCGTGATCGCCGCGCGCGAGAAGTCCGACAAGGTTGCCGCGGCGATCGCCACGACGCCGAACGTCGACCTCGAGAAGGAAGACAAGGCCGGCGAGAACGCGCTGATGCTCGCGTCGCTGAACGGCGACGTCGGGCTCGTCAAGCTGCTGATCGACAAGGGCGCGGAAGTCAGCAAGAAGGGCTGGGCGCCGCTGCACTACGCGGCGACCAACGGCCAGGACGAGGTCGTCAAGATCCTGCTCGACCACGACGCGTATATCGACACCGCATCGCCGAACGGCACGACGCCGCTGATGATGGCCGCGCGCGGCAACCACGCGACGACCGTCAACCTGCTGCTCGACCAGGGTGCCGATCCGCAGGTGAAGAACCAGCTCGGCATCACCGCGCTCGAGTTCGCGAAGCACTACAAGGCACCGGACGCAATCGACATCCTGAGCAAGCGGACGGTGCGCGTCGGTGCGTCGGCGCCGGCAGATGCCCAAAAGAGTGCAAAATGACGGTTTCGGCGCGGTGGCGCAGCGCCCGGCCGTCCGGAACCCGGCCGGCCGCGGGCGTCCGGCTGCCGCGCCGGTCAGCGCAGCAAGCGGCCCGGGGCCGCATTGACATAAGGAACACCATGTTGCGGGCTATGTTTTGTGCCGCGGCGTTCGCCGTGCCGTTGTCGGCGGCGGCTTTCACGGGCGCGGATCTCGACCGGCTGTGCGCGAAGACGGACGTCAAGTCGCGGGCGTCGTGCGCCGCCTACATCGAAGGCGCCGCCGATGGCGTCTACAACACGATCGACGCGATCGGCGGTACCACGGGGCCGCGCGTCGGGCAGTATTTCTGCCTGCCGCCCGACATCCGGGCGCAGCAGATGACCGACGCGGTGCGCAAGTACATCGCGGAGAACCCGAAGCTGGCCGACTACAACGCGAGCACCGCGGTGTCGCTCGGTCTCGGCAAGGCGTTCCCCTGCAAGGGCGGCAGCTGATCTGACGCCGGGGCCGGGCGCGCGCGTTGCCCGGACGTCGCCGACGCATCCAGGACGAGGCCGCCGCGCCTCATAACCGAAGCATTCCCGGGCGCCGATGATTTCAATCGAGGAATTGCAGCGCATCGCCGATGCGCCGTTGCATGCGTGGCTCGGCACGCTGGGCGTGTCGGTCATCGTCGTGCTCGTCGTCGTGATCGTGCACCGAGTCGGCGCACGCATCGTCAAGCGCATCGCGCAGCCGTATCCGTTGATGAGCGTGATCCTGCGTTACATCGACAAACCTTCGCTCGTCACGCTCGCGCTGCTCGCGCTCGAGTTCCTGTGGATCCAGGCGGACGAGGGCATGTCGTTCGTGGGCGGGATGCGCACCGCGGCCGCGGTCGGCTCCATCGTGTCGCTGACCTGGCTGCTGGTGCGGCTCGTGGCCGGCGTCGGCGACGCGATCATCCAGGCCCATCCGATGGATGCGGCCGATAACCTCCACGCACGGCGCGTCCACACGCAGGCCAAGGTGCTCGTGCGGACCGTCATGGTGCTGATCGTGATCATCGGCACCGGCGCCGCGCTGATGACGTTCCCGAACGTGCGCCAGGTCGGCGCGAGCCTGCTGGCGTCGGCCGGCGTCGCGGGGCTGGTTGCCGGCATCGCCGCGCGGCCGGTGCTCGGCAACCTGATCGCCGGGCTGCAGATCGCGCTCACGCAGCCGATCCGGCTCGACGACGTCGTCGTGATCCAGGGAGAGTGGGGCCGCATCGAGGAAATCACCGGCTCGTTCGTGTCGGTGCGGCTGTGGGATCAGCGCCGGCTCGTCGTTCCGCTGCAGTGGATCATCGAAAACCCGTTCACGAACTGGACGCGCAGCAGCTCGGAGATCATCGGCACGGTGTACCTGTCGGTCGACTACCGCACGCCACTCGCGCCGCTGCGCGAGGAACTCGCGCGGCTCGTCCATGCGGCGCCCGAGTGGGACGGCCGCGTGCAGGTGCTGCAGGTGACCGACGCGACCGAACGCACGATGCAGTTGCGCGCGCTCGTCAGCGCGGCCGACTCGTCGGCGTGCTGGGATCTGCGCTGCCGCGTGCGGGAGGGCTTGATCGCCTATCTGCAGGCGCGTTTTCCGCAATGCCTGCCGCGCAGCCGGATGGAACTGTATCCGCACGATTCGGCGCTGGGCGAGCCGAGCCCCGAACGGCCGCATGCGCGGCCGCCCGCCGCCAGCACGGCAGCCAACACTGCGGCCGATCCGAAGGCCACCGAAGGCCGCTGAACGCGTGCCGGTACCCGCCGCCATTTTCTTTCCATGACCGCGCTGAACACGCTCGCCATCGCCAACTACCGCTCGCTGCGCGAGCTGATCGTGCCGCTCGCGGCGCTCACCGTCGTCACGGGGCCGAACGGCAGCGGCAAGTCGAGCGTTTACCGCGCGCTGCGGCTGCTCGCCGATACGGCGCAGGGGCGCGTGATTCCGTCGCTCGCGCGCGAAGGCGGGCTGCCCTCGACGCTGTGGGCCGGCCCCGAGCGCTTTTCGCGCGCGATGCTGAGCGGCGAGACGCCGGTGACCGGTACGGTGCGCAATGGACCGGTGAGCCTCAAGCTCGGTTTCGCGAGCGACGATTTCGGTTATGCGATCGATCTCGGCCTGCCGGTCCCGAGCCGTTCGCAGTTCGCGCTCGATCCCGTCGTGAAGCGCGAATGCATCTGGGGTGGCGCGCTGTTGCGCCCGTCGACGCTGCTGGTCGACCGGCAGGGCGCGCAGATTCGCGCGCGCGCCGGGTCGGGCGACTGGCACACGGTGCCGCAGCCGGTCGCGAGCTTCGACAGCATGATGACCGAGTTCGCCGATCCGGTCGGCGCGCCAGAGATGATCGCGGTGCGCGAGCGGATCCGATCGTGGCGCTTCTACGACCATTTCCGCACCGATGCGCAGGCGCCGGCCCGGCAGTCGCACATCGGCACCCACACGCCGGTGCTCGCGGACGACGGCGCCGACCTGGCCGCCGCGCTGCAGACGATTCGCGAAATCGGAGATGCCGCCGCGCTCGACGCGGCGATCGACGACGCGTTCCCCGGCGCATCGATCGACATCGACAATCCGGGCGGCCGCGGCCGCTTCGACGTACTGATGCGCCAGCCGGGGCTGCTGCGGCCGTTGTCGGCCGCCGAGCTGTCGGACGGCACGCTGCGCTATCTGCTGCTCGCGGCCGCGTTGCTGACGCCGCGGCCGCCCGCGCTGATGGTGCTGAACGAGCCGGAAACGAGCCTGCATCCCGATCTGCTGCCGGCGCTCGGCCGCCTGATCGCGCAGGCCGCGCAGCGTTCGCAGGTGCTGGTCGTGTCGCACGCGGCGCGGCTCATCGCGACGCTCGAACGCGAGGCCGGCTGCGAGTCGCTGGTGCTCGACAAGCAGCTCGGCGCGACCGTGCTCGTCGACGCGGATACGCGCGACCTGCCGCCGTGGAAGTGGCCGTCGCGCTGACGGGCGGGGCGGTGCGCGCGTGGCCCGTCAGCGGCGGGCCGTCGGTCGCTCGCCCTCGGATGCCCGTCGCGCCGGTCCGGCCGCCTCGAAGCTGGTACGGGCGGCCCGCGGGCGAATGTATCCTGTCTGTAACAACGCCCATAAAATGAAAGTCCGGTGCTTCCGGGCACCGGGATCGCGAATAATAATGAGATATTTGGCCGGCGCGATGCCGGCCGCATGCCGCACGGAGCGCGGCGTGCACCAGCCCCCGTGGCGGCTGACCGAGGACACAGGAGACGTGGACCATGAGAATTGCCCAGATCGCCCCGCTGACCGAATCCGTGCCGCCGAAGCTGTACGGCGGCACGGAGCGCGTCGTGTCCTACATCACCGAGGCGCTCGTCGACCTCGGCCATGACGTGACGCTGTTCGCCAGCGGCGATTCGACGACCCGGGCCAGGCTCGAACCGGTGTGGCCACGCGCGTTGCGGCTCGACTCGTCGATCCGCGATCGCGTCGCCCCGCACATGCTGCTGATGGAGACGGTCGCGCGCCGCGCGAAGGATTTCGACGTGCTCCATTTTCACATGGACTACTACTCGTTTTCGGTTTTCAACCGGCAGGACACGCCGTACGTGACGACGCTGCACGGCCGGCTGGATCTGCCCGAGCAGCAACCGGTGTTCGACACGTTCAACACCGCGCCGGTGATCTCGATCTCGAATTCGCAGCGCCAGCCGCTGCCGCAGGCGAAATGGCTGACGACCGTGTACCATGGCCTGCCCGACGCACTGTACCTGCCGCAGCCCGTCGAGCCGCGCTATCTCGCGTTCCTCGGCCGCATCTCGCCGGAGAAGCGGGTCGACACGGCGATCCGCATCGCACGCCAGTGCGGGCTACCGATCCGGATCGCGGCGAAGATCGACGCGGCGGACCAGGAATACTTCGAACGCGAGATCAAGCCGTTGTTCGCCCTCCCGCATGTCGAATACATCGGCGAGATCGCCGACCACCAGAAGGCCGAATTCCTGTCGGGCGCGCATGCGCTGCTGTTTCCGATCGATTGGCCGGAACCGTTCGGGCTGGTGATGATCGAGGCGATGTCGTGCGGCACGCCGGTAATCGCGTTCAATCGCGGCGCGGTGCCGGAGGTGCTGGACGAGGGTGTGTCGGGCTTCATCGTCGAGGACGAGATCAGCGCGGTGGCCGCGGTGAACCGGCTGCACCTGCTGCCGCGCGCACGCGTGCGGCAGCGCTTCGAGGAGCGCTTCACGGCGCGGCGGATGGCGCAGCAATACGTCGACGTGTACCAGTCGCTGATTCGCGCGCAGAAGCGTTCGCGCTTCAAGGTGATCGATTCGACGACCTGACGCGCCACGCGCGCGGATAAAAAAACGGCGATGCCCGCAAGGACATCGCCGTTTGCACGTTGCCCGCGCGCGGTGCGCACGGGCGAGGACGCCTCGGCGTCAGATCTTCAGCTTCGTGACCTTGGTGCCGTTGATCGACACGTCGCCCATCAGGCCGGCATTGGTCAGCACGACGACCTGGACCGGCGCGGTGGCCGTGGTCGTGTCGACCGCGCCGTTCGCGCCCATCTTCACGAGCGCGACCGATGCACCGGCGCCGGCTGCCCAGCCGTCCGAGCCGCGGAATTCGTCGAGCGCTTCCTGCGTCATGAACAGGAACACGATCGCCTTCGACTGCGCGCCGGCCTGCAGGCCGACCGACAGCGACGACGTGTTGTAGTAGCCGACCGTGCTGCCACCGACGCGCAGTGCGCCGTTGCCCGACTGGCCGCCGACGATGAAGCCTGCCTGGATCACGTCCGGGAACACGAGCACGCCGCGCGACTTCGCGACGAGTTCGCGCGAACCCTTGACCGTGGAATACATGCGCGACAGCGTTGCGTCGACGCTCGAATCGATCGCCTGACGCTTCGACGCGTTGGTCGCGGCATTGTCGGGCTTGTCGGGGGTGGTGGTGCAACCGGTGAGCGCAAGGCTACCGACGACAAGCGCAGCGGCGGCTTTCAGCACAAGATTCCGTTTTTGCATCGTTCTTCTCCATCGGATGACGTTCGGAGTGAGTCTCGCTCAAGGAGCGGATCACGTCGGCAGTTATATCACAGCGGATTACAATCCCTTTTCGTTCGCGCGTGAAAAAGCGTCAAATCGTTTTGGGGTGTCGCGGGGCGCCAACGGACGGTCCGGCGCGCGTACGGCGATACGTCGCGCGGCCGGCCGGGGGCGGCAGGAAAGGGGAAAGTGAAGCGGTTGCTGCGCGTCAGTGCGGCGTGACGGGTGGTGCCGGCGGGGCAGGCGGTTTGATCGGCGGTCGCCGCAGCGCGCGGCGGATCAGCGCGATCACGACCCCGCACGCGAACAGGAACGCGGCCGGCACGACCCAATAGCCGACGAATGCATGCCACAGATAACCGGCGAGCGTATTGCGGCGCACCACGTATTCGTCCCGGGCTGCCTGCTGACGTGCCGCGTTGGCGGCCAGCACGTCGGCCGGGCAGCCGGCGGCGCGCGCCGCGTCAGGATCGCCGTGGCACTTCGCGGCGGCGCCTGCCGCCTGCTGCGCATCGGTGAGCTGCCAGGTGGTCAGCGCGAGCTGCAGGTCGGCCTTGTTGTACGCCATTTCCTCGCGGATCTCGCGCACGGCGACGATCGCGACGGGCACGGCCCAGAACACGATCACGATCAGCCAGCGGCGGAACCAGCGGTGTTGTCTCCATGCCATCCATGCCTCCGTTTGACGCGGTGTGCGCGTCCGTCTCGAGGGCGGCCCGATGGCGCTTCTTGTACTTGGATGGGCCGCGTTGCAGCCATCATAGAAGAAATCGCGGCGAATTGCCGCACCATGTGGCGGCATTCGTACGGCGCGCGGAGGGAAGCGGGGTGGGAGGGTGGTGGAGCATGTCGCAACGGCGACGATGCCGTTGGCCGGACAGCGCGGCGACGCATCCGGCGTCATCGCGCGCGTCGATGCGCGTGCAACGAAAACAAAAATGCCGCGCCCGCCGAAGCGGTGCGCGGCATTCGCGCGGGAGCGCCGGAACTCAGGCGGCCGGCTGGCTGCTCAGGCAACTCTTCATGAACGCCTTGCGGTCGTCGCCCTTCTTGTCGGCGGCCTGGGTGTTGCAGGCCTTCATCTTTTCCTGCTGCGACATCTTCTTCGCGGGCTTGGCCGACAGGCAGTCCTTCATGAACGCCTTGCGTTCGTCGCCCGTCTTGCCGGCGGCCTGGGTGTTACAGGCCTTCATCTTGTCCTGCTGGCTGTTCGCCGCGAAAGCGGGGGAAGCCAGCATGCCGCCGAGAAGGACTGCGGCTACGAGCGATTGGATTTTCATTTCGACACTCCCATGGGGTGAATTGCGTTTTATATCGACGCCGTCACGAAGCCCGGCGCAACGGGAACAGGGTCACATCGCGCCGCGCGCTCCGATTATGGCAAATCAATGTGAAAACACCAAAACGGCATACCTATAACGCGGCGGGCAACGCGGCCGTTGACGGCGTGCGCACGCCGGCGATCGGGACAAACCATGATGCGACGCGTTCGGCTCCGGGCGCGCACACGCGACCTACCGGATGCCGGCCGCGAGCGATTACAATCGCGGCCATGAATATTTCGAACACCGCAACTCCTTCGTCCGCGCCGGCGCTGCCGCGCATCGCCGTACTCGCCACCGGCGGCACGATCGCCGGCGCCGCGCCGGACGCCGCCAGCACGGCCGGCTATCAGGCCGGCGCGCTCGGCGTCAATTTCCTGCTCGACGCGGTGCCGGCGCTCGGGTCGGTCGCGCGCATCGATGCCGAGCAGGTCGCCAGCATCGACAGCAAGGATCTCGCGCTGCCGCTCTGGAATACGCTCGTCGCGCGCATCGACGCGCTGATGGCCGATCCGGCGATCGACGGCATCGTGATCACCCACGGTACCGACACGCTCGAGGAAACCGCGTACGCGCTGCATCTGGTCGTGACCGGCGACAAGCCGGTCGTGCTGACGGCCGCGATGCGGCCGGCCACCGCGCTGTCGTCCGACGGGCCGCTGAACCTGCTGAACGCGGTGACGGTCGCCGCTCACCCGGACGCGCGCGGGCAGGGCGTGCTCGTCGCGTTCAACAACCGGATCCACGGCGCGCGCGACGTCGTGAAGACGAGCACGTACGCGGTCGACGCATTCCAGTCGCCGGAACTGGGCGCGCTCGGCTGGGTGCAGGACGGCCGCGTCGAATTCGCGCGCCGCGTGACGCGCTCGCGCGATGCGCACCTGGCGATTGCTGCCACGTGGCCGCCGGTCGAAGTCGTCGCGAGTTATGCGGGCGTGACGCGCACGGCCGTCGACGCGCTCGTGGCGGCCGGCGTGCGCGGCCTCGTCGTGGCGGGCACCGGCAACGGGTCGATCCACGCGACGCTGCAGGCGGCGCTCGCCGATGCGGTGAAAGCGGGTGTCGCCGTGGTGCGTGCGTCGCGCGTCGGCTCGGGGCACGTGATGCGCAACGGCGCCGCGAACGACGACGTGCTCGGTTTCGTGAGCGCCGGGTCGCTGAGCCCGTTCAAGGCACGCGTGCTGCTGATGCTTGCGCTCGCGAACGGCATGCACGGACGCGACGCGCTGCAACGCGCATTCGACACGCTGTAACCGCTGTCCGCCGATCGGGCGGCGCGCATGAAGAAAAGGCAGGCCATCGGCCTGCCTTTTTTTGCGTCAGTACTGCGCGAATGCTCAGGACTGCGGCGGAATCACGAGCTTCTGACCCGGATAGATGCGGTCCGGGCTCGACAGCATCGGCTTGTTCGCCTCGAAGATTGCCGGGTACTTGTTCGCGTCGCCGTACACTTCCTTGGCGATCGCCGACAGCGTGTCGCCCGGCTTCACATCGTGGTACTGAACTTCCGGATCGTCCGGCTGCAGATCGTCGTCGTTGACGCCCGCGACGCCTTGCACGTTGCCGGCCGCGACCTTGACCTTCGCCTTCGTGTCGAGGTCGGCGACGCTGCCCGACAGCGTGACGGTGCGCGATGCGCCGTCGAACGCCACGGTCAGGTTCGACGTGTCGAGACCTTGCGTGTTGATGTAGTTCTTGATCGCATCGGCCGCGGTCTGGTTCGCGGCATTCGGATCTTCCGCTGCTTGCGCATCGGCGTGACCCAGCAGTTTTTCACCCGCCTCTTTGATAAACGAAAGAAGACCCATCGTTGCACTCCCTAGGTGGTTGAAAAGAAAACGCGCCGTGAAGTGGCGAAAAAAACACCGCGCTGGGCGCGATCACGGGCGTGAGCGCAAGCGCGGCGGATTTCTCGAAAGGCGTGGCGAAAGTGTAGGCGTTCATCGCGACGATTGCATGAAAAATCGCACGCCCGAACGTAAAGAAATGTAATACGCGAAATCCGACAGGCGGACACCCGACGACGACGTCTGACCGACCAAGGCTTCCCCGGCGTCGCCGGGTGCCGCTGCGGACCCCACCACGCCGCTCTCAGCCCAGAGCGGCGTTTTTCGCCCCGCCGCGCACGCATTTCAGCAATACGCGGCGGGGCGCCCCATCGTGATGCACGCGCAGGCATGCATCGATGCGACCGGCCGTGGCCGGATCGCGTGTGTGCGTCGCGCGTTCGCCGTTGCAGCGAAACGCGCGTCGTTGCGTCGGCGTTACGCGGCCGGCGTCTGGCCGATCTCGAAGTTCGACATGATCTCGAGTGCACGCACGAGTGCCGAGTGATCCCACGCCTTGCCGCCGTGCGATGCGCACACGCTGAACAGCTGCTGCGCGCTCGCCGTGTGCGGCAGTGCGAGGCCGAGCTTGCGTGCGCCGTCGAGCGCGAGGTTCAGGTCCTTCTGATGCAGCTCGATACGGAAGCCCGGATCGAACGTGCGCTTCGTCATGCGCGCGCCGTGCACTTCGAGGATGCGCGACGCGGCGAAGCCGCCCATCAGCGCCTGGCGCACGCGCTCCGGATCGGCGCCCGAGCGTGCGGCAAACAGCAGCGCTTCGCCGACCGCTTCGATGTTCAGCGCGACGATGATCTGGTTTGCCACCTTGCAGGTCTGGCCCGCGCCGTTGTCGCCGACGAGCGTGATGTTCTTGCCCATCTTCTCGAACAGCGGCTTCGCGCGCTCGAAGGCCTTCTCGGGGCCGCCGACCATGATCGTCAGCGTCGCTTCGCGGGCGCCGACTTCGCCGCCGGACACCGGCGCGTCGAGGTAGTCGCAGCCGAGCGCGTTGATCTGTTTCGCGAATTCCTGCGTGTCGAGCGGCGAGATCGAGCTCATGTCGATCACGAGCTTGCCGGCCGAGAGGCCCTTCGCGACGCCGTCGTCGGCGAACAGCACGTTACGCACGTCGGGCGTGTCCGGCACCATCGAGATGATGATGTCGGCGTTCTGCGCGACTTCGGTCGAGTTCCCGACGACCTTCGCGCTGGCGCGCAGGTCGTCGGGAACCGGGAACGCACCGTTCACGACGAGCTGATGATCGCCCTTGAGCAGGTTGCGCGCCATGTGCGCGCCCATGATGCCGAGGCCGATGAAACCGATGGTTGCCATGTGAAAGTCTCCTATGGGGGCGTATGTGGGAATGCCGCGGGAAGGGCGGGTCTCAGGCTGCGCGACGCGCCGAGCCCGATGCGCAGCCGGCGACGCTTTGCAGCCAGCCGAGGCCTTCCGTCGTGGTGGTGCGGGGCTTGTATTCGCAGCCGACGTAGCCGGCGTAGCCGAGCCGGTCAAGCAGCGCGAACAGGAACGCGTAATTGATCTCGCCCGTACCCGGCTCGTTGCGGCCCGGGTTGTCCGCGAGCTGGACGTGGCCGATCGATGCGAGGTTGCGTTCGATCGTCGCGGCCAGTTCGCCTTCCATGCGCTGCATGTGATAGATGTCGTACTGCAGGAACAGGTTGTCCGAGCCGACCGCGCGGATCACGTCGAGCCCTTCGGACGAGCGGTTCAGCGCGAAGCCCGGGATATCGAAGCTGTTGCACGGCTCGACGAGCAGGCGGATGCCTTCGCGCTTGAGCGCGTCGGCGGCGAAGCGCAGGTTGTCGACGATCGTGACGAACGTCTTGTCGCGCGCCGTGCTCGCCGACGGGATGCCGACGAGGCAGTTCAGCTGCGGCACCTTCAGCGCCTTCGCGTACTCGATGGCACGGCCGACCCCTTCCTGGAACTCGCCGACGCGATCGGGCAGGCACGCGATGCCGCGCTCGCCCTGATCCCAGTTGCCCGCGGGCAGGTTGTGCAGCACGAGGCGCAGGCGATGCGTCTCGAGCCGCTCGGCGAGTTCCTCTTTCGCGTACGGATACGGGAACAGGAACTCGACGGCGTCGAAGCCCGCGTCGGCGGCCGCCTTGAAGCGGTCGAGGAACGGCACTTCGTTGAACAGCATGGTCAGGTTTGCAGCAAACTTCGGCATGAGCTTAGCCTCTTCGGTCGGTCAGTCAAAAAATGTCGTGCGGATCAGTCGAGCATCGAGATCGCGGTCGGCGCGTGTTCGGCCTTCTCGGCGAGTTCCTCGAACTCGTTGATCGCGTCGATTTCGGTGCCCATCGAGATGTTCGTCACGCGCTCGAGGATCACTTCGACGACGACCGGCACACTGAATTCTTCCGCGAGCGTTTGCGCCTGACGCAGCGCCGGCTCGATCTCTTCCGGCTTGAACACGCGCAGCGCCTTGCAGCCGAGGCCTTCCGCGACCGCCACGTGGTCGACGCCGTAGCCGTTCAGCTCCGGTGCGTTGACGTTGTCGAACGCGAGCTGCACGCAGTAGTCCATGTCGAACGCACGCTGCGCCTGGCGGATCAGGCCGAGGTACGAGTTGTTCACGACGACGTGCACGTACGGCAGCTTGAATTGCGCGCCGGCGGCCAGCTCCTCGATCATGAACTGGAAGTCGTAGTCACCGGACAGTGCGACGATCGGACGGCGCGGGTCGGCCGCACGCACGCCGAGCGCGGCGGGGATCGTCCAGCCGAGCGGGCCGGCCTGGCCGCAGTTGATCCAGTTGCGCGCCTTGAACACATGCAGGAACTGCGCGGCGGCGATCTGCGACAGGCCGATCGTGCTGACGTAGCACGTGTCGCGGCCGAACACCTTGTTCATCTCTTCGTACACGCGTTGCGGCTTGACCGGCACGTTGTCGAAGTGGGTCTTGCGCTGCAGCGTGCGCTTGCGTTCCTGGCACTCGGACACCCATGCGCTGCGATCCTTCAGCTTGCCGGCGGCCTTCCATTCCTGCGCGACGGCGACGAACAGTTCCAGCGCGGCCTTCGCGTCCGACACGATGCCGAGATCCGGGCCGAACACGCGGCCGATCTGGGTCGGCTCGATGTCGACGTGCACGAACTTGCGGCCCTTCGTGTAGACCTCGACGCTGCCCGTGTGGCGGTTCGCCCAGCGGTTGCCGATGCCGAGCACGAAGTCGGACGCGAGCATCGTCGCGTTGCCGTAGCGGTGCGACGTCTGCAGGCCGACCATGCCGGCCATCAGCGGGTGGTCGTCGGCAATCGCGCCCCACGACATCAGCGTCGGGATCACGGGCACGCCGATCGTTTCGGCGAACTGGACGAGCAGGTCTTCGGCCGCCGCGTTGAGCACGCCGCCGCCCGACACGATCAGCGGCTTGTCCGCGTCGTTGAGCATCGCGAGCGCCTTCTCGATCTGTGCGCGGGTTGCCGCGGGCTTGTAGACCGGCAGCGGCTCGTACGTGTCGATGTCGAATTCGATCTCGGCGAGCTGCACGTCGATCGGCAGGTCGACCAGCACCGGGCCCGGGCGGCCCGAGCGCATCAGATGGAACGCCTGCTGGAACACGCGCGGCACCAGCGCCGGCTCGCGCACCGTGACGGCCCACTTGGTGACGGGCTTCGCGATCGACTCGATGTCGACGGCCTGGAAGTCTTCCTTGTACAGGCGCGCACGCGGTGCCTGGCCCGTGATCGCGAGGATCGGAATCGAGTCGGCCGACGCGGAGTACAGGCCGGTGATCATGTCGGTGCCGGCGGGGCCCGACGTGCCGATGCACACGCCGATGTTGCCCGGCGCGGCGCGCGTGAAGCCTTCGGCCATGTGCGACGCACCTTCGACGTGGCGGGCAAGCACATGGCTGATGCCGCCCGACTTGCGCATCGCGGAATAGAACGGGTTGATTGCTGCGCCCGGCACGCCGAACGCGGTCTGGATGCCTTCCTTCTCGAGCACGAGTACGGCTGCGTCGACGGCTCTCATCTTGGCCATGAATGTCTCCTTGAATGTGCGGATCTTGCGAATCGGTCTGTTGGGAACACTTTAGGGATGCAAGAAAGGTTTGATAAGATCAGCCGAAGTCGTTTATTTCGAAACTAAAAGTATGGAATGACGGCCGGACGGGGTTTCCCCGCCGGTGTCGGAGCCGGGATGGAGACGGGAGATGGATCGTTTCAAGCAAATCGAGACGTTCGTGCGAGTCGCGGACGCGGGCAGCCTCGCGGCGGCCGCGCTCGAGGAGGGCGTGTCGCCGGTGGTGCTGGGGCGACGCATCGACGCGCTGGAGAAGCGCCTCGGCGTGAAGCTGATGTACCGCTCGACGCGGCGGCTGGTGGTCAGCGAGGAGGGCGCCGCGTTCCTCGAGCGCTGCCGCGGGCTGTTGTCCGAATGGGACCAGGCCGAGAACGAACTGGCCGCCGGCCGCCGCGCGGTCAGCGGGCACCTGATCGTGTCCGCGCCAGCCGCGTTCGGCCGCAAGCACGTGGCGCCGCACGCGCCCGGTTTCCTCGCCGACAAGCCGGAAATGCAGCTGTCGTTCAACCTGACCGATCGTGTCGTCGATCTCGTGCGCGAAGGCTACGACCTGTCGATCCGGATCGGCGGCTCGGTCGACCCGAACTTCGTCGCGGTAAAGCTCGCGTCGAACCGGCGCGTCGTGTGCGGCACGCCTGACTATTTCCGCCGCCACGGCCGGCCGAAGTCGCTCGACGACCTGCTCAGGCACAACTGTCTCGCGTTCAACCTGCAGGGGGGCCAGAACCGCGGCTGGTATTTCCAGCGCCACGGCAAGATCGTGACGATGCGGGTGGCCGGCAATCTCGACTGCAACGACGGCGAGCTGCTGCACCGCTGGGTAGCGGAAAGCCTCGGGCTCGGCTGGCGCTCGACCTGGGAAATCGCCGCACAGCTCGAGACGGGCGAACTCGAGACGGTGCTCGACGAATATGCGCTGCCGGACTACGACATCCTCGCGGTCTATCCGCAGCAGCGCTACGTGCCCGCGCGCGTGCGCTACTTCATCGACTACCTGCGCGAAGCGTATGCGCGCCCCGGCTACTGGAGCAGCACGCCGTAACGGGCGCGGCGGGTTCCGGCATTTTTTTGCGCATCATCGGCTTCATGCGGGAATAAACTCGACGCAGCGGCGGTAAGGTCATCGAGTGCGCACGCTGCCGGTCTGTCCGGGCACCGGGCGCGGAACGGGCGCGGCTTCGGCCGCCGGGACCAGGGAGGCCATGTGGGGCAAGCCGGACAGGCGGTCGACGAACGGACGGAGGACGACGCGGCCGCGCGTGGCGAGCGGTTTCGCGCGCTCGTGTTGCCGCATCTCGACGCCGCGTACAACCTCGCGCGCTGGCTGAGCGGCAATGCGGGCGACGCGGACGACGTCGTCCAGGACGCGTGCATGCGCGCGCTGCGCTTCGTCGACTCGTGCCGTGGCGACAACGCGCGACCTTGGCTGCTGACGATCGTGCGCCACACCTGGTACACCGAGTGGCGCCGCCGCACCCACGCGCACGAGGTTGCATTGCCCGACACGCTCGACGACACGGAGGTGCCCGACGACTGGCAGCCGGCGACCGAGGATCCGCTCGCGCAGTTGCTGCGCGGCGAAAACGTGCGGCTGGTGAACGCGGCGCTCGCGAAGCTGCCGCCCGAATATCGCGAGGTGCTGGTACTGCGCGAGATGGAGGATTTGAGTTATCGCGAGATCGCGGCGATCGCCGACGTGCCCGTCGGCACCGTGATGTCGCGGCTTGCACGCGGCCGGCGCAGGCTCGCCGCGCTGCTGGGCGACACGGCGGCGCCGGCGTCGACGTCCAAACCCGCGCCGGGACGTGCGTCGGCAAGCGGAACCGCATCGGAGGCGATCGATGGACTGTAACGAAGCGCGAGCGTTGCTGGACGCAGACGTCGACCGCGAGCTGTCGGCGCCCGATGCATTGCGCATCCAGCGGCATGTCGAAGGGTGCGACGCGTGCCGCCGCGAACGCGAACGAATCGTCGCGCTGGGGCGGATCGTGCGGCAGGCCGACTATCATCGCGCGCCGGATGCGCTGCGGGCGAGCATCCTCGCGGGGCTGCCGGCGGCGGGTGGCGCGGGGGCGCGCAGGCAAGCCCGCGCGGAACCGGAGCCTGACGCAGCGGCGCGGCCGCGACCTCGACCGAAGAACGGTCGCCGCTGGTTCTCATGGCCGACCGGGCGCGGCGAGCCGGCTCGCCCGGTGCCTGCCGGGCCGGGGCCGCGTGTCCCGGCGCTGCCCGGGCTTGGGTGGGGCGTGGCGCTGGTGATCGCGCTGGCCGCGGCCGCCGGAATGGTGGTGTCCGCGCGCCACGCCGAAACCGGCCAGACGGTCGACGAACTGGTCGCGAGCCACGTGCGGGCCGGCCTGTCGGCGCGCGACATCGACGTGATCTCGACCGACCGGCATACGGTCAAGCCGTGGTTCAACGGCCGACTCGACTATGCGCCGCCGGTCGAGGACCTGTCGGCGAGCGGTTTCCCGCTGGCCGGCGGCCGGCTCGACTACGTCGGGCGGCGCCGCGTCGCAGTGCTCGTCTACCGGTACCGGCAGCACGTGATCGACGTGTACGTGTGGCCGGCCGGCGTTGGGCGGCAGGGTGCGCCGTACGCGACCGTGTCGCAGGGTTACGCGCTCGACCGCTGGGATGCGGCCGGGATGACGTGGTGGGCCGTGACGGACGCCGAGCCGTCGGCGCTGGCCGCGTTCAGGACGGCGCTCGACGCGCGGCTGGGCGGGGCGCGCAGCGAGTGACGGCAGGTCGCGCCACCGGCCCGTCTTCCTGCGCGCGATGCTCCGTCCCCGATTCCTGAGCTGACGCGCCGACAGCCTTTTGAATTGTCGGCACCGTTCAAGTCTTTGAAAACATGGCCGAATCCGGTCGGAAATCGTCGATCGGTGTTGCATGCTCCCCGTAACCGGGTTAGAATCTTCGGCTTCTCACTTGCCACACCGGTTCAGACGCCCGGGTGGCTTCAATCCACAAGGAGTGTGTAATGCGTCATTACGAAATCGTATTCATCGTGCACCCCGATCAGAGCGAGCAAGTGCCCGCGATGATCGAGCGTTACAAGACCACGATCACGACGCACGGCGGCCAGATCCACCGTGTCGAAGACTGGGGCCGTCGCCAGCTGGCCTACATGATCGAGAAACTCGCGAAGGCTCACTACGTCTGCATGAACATCGAGTGCGACCAGACGACGCTCGACGAACTCGAACACGCGTTCAAGTTCAACGACGCCGTGCTGCGTCACCTCATCGTCAAGATGAAGAAGGCCGAAACCGGCCCGTCGCCGATGATGAAGGAAGTTCAGCGCGAAGAAGCCAAGAAGGCGGCTGCAGCTCAGCCGGCCGAAGCGCAGGCTTAAGTTCGTCACTCATTAAGCCATCAAGGAGCGCGCCACTCACGTGAACAGGTTGCAATTGACGGCGAGCGTCGTCGAACGCGCACCGGTGCGATATACGCCGGCAGGTGTTCCGATCGCAAGCGCCACGTTGCATCACCGCACGGAAGTCGTCGAAGCAGGCATTCCCCGTCAGGTCGAAATGACGATCGAGGCGGTGGCGGCCGGTGAGGCGAGCGGCAAGCTGGAAAGTCGTGAAATGGGCGTCGAAACGCTGTTCACGGGCTTCCTGGCCAAGAAAAGCCGCAACGCGAGAACCTTGGTGTTTCACATCACTGCATTGCAGGACACAGGAAAGGACTGAAATCATGGCCCGCCCGACTGGTAAGAAATTCGACAAGCGTCGTCAGCAACAAAACCCGCTCTTCAAGCGCAAGAAGTTCTGCCGTTTCACGGCTGCCGGCGTCGAGCAGATCGACTACAAGGACACGGAAACGCTGAAGGACTTCATCGGCGAAAACGGCAAGATCACGCCGGCTCGTCTGACGGGTACGAAGGCGCACTATCAGCGTCAGCTGGATACGGCCATCAAGCGTGCGCGTTTCCTCGCGCTGCTGCCGTACACCGATCAGCACAAGGCGTAATCAGGCGACGCAATAAGGAGAATTCGAATGCAAATCATTCTGTTGGAAAAAGTCGCCAATCTGGGCAACCTCGGCGATATCGTCAAGGTCAAGGACGGTTACGCTCGCAACTTCCTGATCCCGAACCGCAAGGCTCGCCGTGCAACGAAGGAAGCGATCGCCGAATTCGAAGTGCGCCGCGCTGAACTCGAAAAGATCGCCGCTGAAAAGCTGGCAGCATCGCAGGCAGTCGGCGAGAAGCTGAACGGCCAGTCGTTCGAAATCACGCAGAAGTCGGGCGTTGACGGCCGTCTGTTCGGCTCGGTCACGAACGGCGACGTCGCGGAACTGCTGAAGAAGGCAGGTTTCGAAGTCGAGAAGCTGCAAGTTCGCATGCCGGAAGGCCCGCTGAAGATGATCGGCGAGCACGTCGTTCAGATCGCGCTGCACACGGACGTCATCGTCGACGTCACGATCAACGTGATCGGCGACCACGCGTAAGCGTACGCAGGCTTTCCGGGCGGCTTCCGTCGACCGGACAAGGGCAGGCGCCCGGGCAACCGGGGCCTGCCTTTTTTATTGCCCGATCGCCGGAGCGGTAGCGCTGCCGCGATCAATTCGCGATAATCCCAACCCATGAACGCGCCGCAAGATCCTCAAATCGAATCGCTGAAAGTCCCGCCACATTCGGTCGAAGCCGAGCAGTCGGTGCTTGGCGGCCTGTTGCTCGACAACGCGGCATGGGACCGGATTGCCGACTTCCTGTCGCAGGGCGACTTCTATCGCTACGACCATCGGATCATCTACGAGCACATCGGCCGGCTGATCGCGTCGACGCGCCCGGCCGACGTCGTGACCGTGTACGAAGCGCTGACCACGTCCGGCAAGGCCGACGACGTCGGCGGCCTCGCCTACCTGAACGCACTCGCGCAGAATACGCCGAGCGCCGCGAACATCCGCCGCTACGCGGAAATCGTGCGTGACCGCGCGGTGCTGCGCCGGCTCGTGTCGGTCGCCGACGAAATCTCGGCCGACGCGTTCAATCCGCAGGGCAAGGAAGTTCGCCAGCTGCTCGACGAGGCCGAGTCGAAGGTGTTCTCGATCGCCGAAGAAGGCGCGCGCGGCAACCAGGGCTTCCTCGAGATCGGTCCGCTGCTCACGCAGGTCGTCGAGCGCATCGACACGCTGTATCACACCGCGAACCCGAGCGACGTCACGGGCACGCCGACGGGCTTCGTCGACCTCGACCGGATGACGTCCGGGATGCATGGTGGCGAACTGATCATCGTCGCGGGGCGGCCGTCGATGGGTAAGACCGCATTTTCGATGAACATCGGCGAATACGTTGCGGTTGAGTACGGGCTGCCGGTGGCGGTGTTTTCGATGGAAATGCCGGGCACCCAGCTCGTGATGCGTATGCTCGGCTCGATCGGCCGCCTCGACCAGCACCGGATGCGTACCGGCCGGCTGACGGACGAGGACTGGCCGAAGCTGACGCATGCGGTGCAGAAGATGAGCGAGGCGCAGCTCTTCATCGACGAGACAGGCGGCCTGAACCCGATGGAATTGCGCTCGCGCGCGCGGCGTCTGGCCCGCCAGTGCGGCAAGCTCGGCCTGATCATCGTCGACTACCTGCAGCTGATGTCGGGCTCGTCGCAGGGCGAGAACCGCGCGACCGAAATCTCGGAAATCTCGCGATCGCTGAAGAGTCTGGCCAAGGAACTGGACGTGCCGGTGATCGCGCTGTCGCAGCTGAACCGCGGGCTGGAGCAGCGTCCGAACAAGCGTCCGGTGATGTCCGATTTGCGTGAATCGGGCGCAATCGAACAGGACGCGGACGTGATCCTGTTCATCTATCGTGACGAGGTCTACAACCCGGACAGCCCGGACAAGGGCACGGCCGAAATCATCATCGGCAAGCAGCGTAACGGTCCGATCGGGCCCGTTCGGCTCACGTTCCTGGGTCAATACACGAAGTTCGACAACTTTGCGGGGGCCCAGACCTTCTACGGCGAATAACACTTCTTCGCCAGATGTAAACCGTTATTTCACCAAGCGTTGTATCCAATCCCGGCGCGCGCAGATGCGCGCGTCGCGTCGCAACCGAAAACGGTACAATATCGCCCGTTTTCGTGACAGTCGTTTGACAATCTCTCAGGAATCCCATGTTCGGTCGATTCATGCCCACCGAGGGCAAGTTCTTTGAACTCTTCAACGCGCACGCGAAGCACATCGTTTCCGGTGGCCGCGAGCTCGAACTGCTGATCGACAATCTCGCCGACGCCGAGATTCACAAGCAAAACGTGCAGACCGCCGAGAAGGCCGCTGACAAGCTGACGCATGAAGCGATCGATCTGCTGCACAAGACCTTCATCACGCCGCTCGATCGCGACGAGATCCACAAGCTGATCACGACGATGGACGACATCCTCGACCTGATGGAAGACGTCGCGACGGCCGTATCGCTGTACGACGTGCAGTCCGTCACGTCCGAGGCGAGCCAGCTCGCGCACATCGTCACGCAATCGGCCCAGCACGTGCAGCAGGCCGTCGGATTGCTGTCGGACATGAAGCAGTCGGCGCAGATCCTCAAGCAGTGCGAGGAGATCGACCGCTGGGAGTCGGAAGCCGATCGCGTGCTGCGCGCGGCGATGTCGAAGCTGTTCCGCGAGGAAGACGACGTGAAGACGCTCATCAAGCTGAAGGCGATCTACGAGTTGCTCGAGGAGATCACCGACAAGTGCGAGGACGTCGCGAACATCATCGAAGGCATCGTGTTGGAAAACGCCTGAGCGGACCACGATGCATTCGATACAACTCGCCCTATGGATGGTCGCGACGCTCGTACTCGTCGCGCTCGTATTCGACTTCATGAACGGCTTCCACGACGCGGCGAACTCGATCGCCACCGTCGTGTCGACCGGGGTGCTGAAACCCCAGCAAGCCGTGGTGTTCGCAGCCGCGTTCAACGTCATCGCGTATTTCATCTTCCACCTGAAAGTTGCGCAGACGGTCGGTAAAGGCACGATCGACCCCGAGATCGTCGACCACTATGTCGTGTTCGGTGCGCTGGTCGGTGCGATCGGCTGGAACGTGATCACGTGGTATTACGGGATTCCGTCGAGCTCGTCGCACGCGCTGATCGGCGGCCTCGTCGGCTCGGCGCTCGCGAAGTCGGGCTGGAGCTCGCTGAACATCGACGGCCTGATGAAGACCGTCGCGTTCATCTTCATCTCGCCGCTGCTCGGCTTCATCCTCGGTTCGCTGTTCATGCTCGGCGTGTCGTGGCTGTATTTCCGTACCGCACCCAGCAAGGTCGACCGGCGCTTCCGCCGGCTCCAGCTGCTGTCGGCCGGTCTGTACAGCCTGGGCCACGGCGGCAACGACGCGCAGAAGACGATCGGCATCATCTGGATGCTGCTGATCGCGTCGGGCTATGCGTCGGCGACCTCCGATGCACCGCCCGCGTGGGTGATCGGCGCGTGCTACCTGTCGATGGGTCTCGGCACGCTGTTCGGCGGCTGGCGCATCGTCCGCACGATGGGCCAGAAGATCACGAAGCTCAAGCCGGTCGGCGGTTTCTGTGCCGAAAGCGGCGGGGCGATCACGCTGTTCATCGCGTCGTTCCTCGGCATTCCGGTGTCGACCACGCACACGATTACCGGTGCGATTGTCGGCGTCGGCGCGACGCAGAAGCTGTCGGCTGTGCGTTGGGGCGTTGCCGGCAACATCGTGTGGGCCTGGGTGCTGACGATTCCGGCGTCTGCGCTGATCGCCGCGGGCGGATGGTGGATCGGGCATCAGATCTTCTGATTCCGACGCTGCCGGACGACGCGACATGCGCCGCAAACCGAAAGGTTGCGGCGCATTTTCTTTGATGGTCGGGAAAGGTGCGGGACTGGCGGGGTTGCCGCCGGGATGGGGCCGGTCAGTAACTGCCGTTCGCGAAGCGGGCGATCGGATCGTCCGCGGTGCCGGTGCGCGGGCCGCGCGGCGCGGATTGCGTCGACGCACGCAGCACCTGCACGGGCTCGATGTCGCGCGGCGACGGCGCGGCGGCCGCAGGCGGGGGCTCCGTATCGAACGCGGCAGCCTGGGCGGCCGTCAGTGCCGTCGTCGGAATCTGCGTGCCGGCCTCCGTCGGGACTGCGTTCGCCGTCATCGCGGTCATGTCGCCATTCGCGGATGCCGCCTGCTGCTGGGCTGCCGGCATGCGCGGCGGCGGCGGTTCGTAAGGATCGACGGACGGGGCGGCTGCCGGGGAGACCGCTGCGGTCGATACGACCGGTGCCGCCAGCATGACCGGAGCCGGCGACGGTGTTGCGCCGGCTTGTGACGAAGCGTAGGCCGGTTGCCGCGGCGCGGCGGCTGCGACGACCGGGGCCGGTGCGGCCGTCGGCGCATCGCGCCGTGCCTCGTAGGTCGGCGCATCGAACGGTGCTGGCGTACCGCGCGGCGGCGCGACACGGCGAATGCCGTCGAAGCGCTTGGCCCAGTATGGGTTCGTCAGGTAGTCGAGCCGCACGGTGCCGCCAGTCGACGGCGCGTTGACAAAGCGCAGCTTGCCGACGTAGATGCCGACGTGCGAATGCGGGCGACCGGTCGTATTGAAGAAGATCAGGTCGCCCGGCGCGACCTGGTCGGGGTCGATCGACACGCCGCGGCTGCTCATGTCGGCGGTCGTGCGCGGCAGGTTCACGTCGGCCGCGCGGCCGATCACGTAGCGCACGAGCCCGCTGCAGTCGAAGCCGCTCGTCGGCGTGTTGCCGCCCCAGCGGTACGGCACGCCGACGAGGCTCATCGCCTGGATCGAGATCTCTTCCTGGCCGACGCTGTGATCGACGAATTTCGGGAAATTGGCTGGCGCCGGGAACGCGCGCGGCGTCGTGATCTTCATGCCCGAGGCGCGCGAGGCCGACTGCTGCGGCACGCTGGAGCAGGCCGCGAGCAGCGAAGCGACGGCGACGGGAACCCAGATTCGAAGCATGACATGGCGGACGAGCGCAGGGCGCTCGCCAATCGTATGACAACAGACAGACCCGATGGTAGACGTTCCGGCGGGGCTTAGGCAACCATTCCTGAGAATTTACTTGAAGTTTCGCGCGTAAGTGAGGCCGTTGCGTAACGAATCATGACCGACGTTTCCGACCCCAAAAATAAAAACGGCGCTCCGGAAACGGAGCGCCGCATGGCGTCGACGGCCGGCGGGCAGCCGGTCGCGCGTTACAGGATGTCCGACGCGTAGTCGGCGAGCCGCGAGCGTTCGCCGCGCGCGAGCGTCACGTGGCCGCTGTGCCCCCAACCCTTGAAGCGGTCGACGACGTAGGTCAGGCCCGAACTGCCTTCGGTCAGGTAAGGCGTGTCGATCTGTGCGATGTTGCCGAGGCACACGATCTTCGTGCCGGGGCCCGCGCGCGTGACGAGCGTCTTCATCTGTTTCGGCGTGAGGTTCTGCGCTTCGTCGATGATCAGGTACTTGTCGACGAACGTGCGGCCGCGCATGAAGTTCATGCTCTTCACCTTCAGGCGCGAACGGATCAGCTCCTGCGTCGCCGCGCGGCCCCATTCGCCGGCTGCGTCGTCGGTCTTCTGCAGCACTTCGAGGTTGTCGTCGAATGCGCCCATCCACGGCTGCATCTTCTCTTCCTCGGTGCCGGGCAGGAAACCGATGTCCTCGCCGACGGGCACGGTCGCGCGCGTCACGATGATCTCGTTGTAGCGCTTGTCGTCGAGCACCTGCGCGAGGCCGGCCGCGAGCGCGACGAGCGTCTTGCCGGTGCCGGCCTGACCGAGCAGCGTGACGAAGTCGATCTCGGGGTTCATCAGCAGGTTCAGCGCGAAGTTCTGCTCGCGGTTGCGCGCGGTGATGCCCCACACGTTGTTCTTGTGGTGGCTGTAGTCGCGCAGCGTCTGCAGCAGCGCCGTCTTGCCGTTCAGCTCGCGGACGATCGCGTGGAACGTCGGCTCGCCGTTCTGCGGCTCGAGATAGACGAACTCGTTGACGAGCATCGACGCGACGAGCGGGCCCGTCACGCGGTAGTACGTGGTGCCCGTCTTCGTGTCCTGCCAGCTCTCCATGCCCTTCGCGTGCTTGGTCCAGAAGTCCTGCGGCAGTTCGCGCACGCCGTTGTACAGGAGATCCGAGTCCTCGAGCACCTGGTCGTTGAAGTAGTCTTCAGCGGGCAGGCCGAGCGCATGCGCCTTGATCCGCATGTTGATGTCTTTCGACACCAGCACGACCTGGCGGTCCGGCCGGTCGCGCTGCAGCGCGCGCACGACGCCGAGGATCTGGTTGTCGGCCTTGCCTGCCGGCAGGCCTTCGACGGGCGGAATGTTGGTGAGCGTCGTCTGGAAGTACAGGCGGCCGAGCGCCTCGCGGCTGCCGAGGCGCGACAGCGGAATGCCGTTCGTGATCGGGCCCGCGTCGGCGACCAGTGCGTCGAGCGTGCGGCTCACCTGGCGTGCGTTGCGCGCGACTTCCGACATCCCCTTCTTGTGGTTGTCGAGTTCCTCGAGCGTCATCATCGGCAGATAGACGTCGTGTTCCTCGAAGCGGAAGAGGCTGCTCGGATCGTGCATCAGCACGTTGGTGTCGAGCACGAACAGCTTCTGCAGTTCGGCTTCGGCGGCCTTGCGGTTGCGCGACTTCGTCGCGGCGCCGGCATCGCGTGCGGGCGCCGCGGCCGGTTTCGCGGCGGCGGGCTTGTCGTGGCGTGCCTCGACCGGCGCGGCGGGTGCTGCTTCGACCGGCGCCTGGATCGGCTGCAGCAGCGCCGCGGTCTGTTTGGTCCTGCGGCCGCGTGCAGGTGTGCTCGCGGATTCTTGCGCCGACGACGCGACGGCGCGCAGCGGCGCGGCCGTGTTCGCGGCTTCGGTCATCGGTTGGGCCACGCTGGCCGGGCCATAGTCACCGGCAGTGGATGCGTCCCCTTCGGCGGATTTCTTCGCGGCTTTCGCGGGTCGCGCTTTCGCCTTGTATTCGTCGGGCGGCAGCAGGCTGCCGAGCTTGCTGGGGGGGGTAGGCAAAGGCATGGTGTCCCTCGGGAGGAATCGTGTCGCATGAAGTGCGCCGCTGATCGCATCCTGCGTGACGTACACGCATGCAGTTTGCGCGCGGTGGCGCACAGGAATTTCGTCTAGCCGGTTCGCCTAAGTGTCGATCAGCTCCTTGACGGGGTGAGGGCCGGACCGAGGGCCGGCGCGCAGTCCATAAAAAAAGCCGCTGCCCCGTCGACAGGGACATGCGGCTCGGCTGATACCGTCGTAATGCGCGTCAGGTGCCGGGAAGCATCGCATCGGGCACCGGTGCAGCTACGAGAAATATGGGGCGAACTGGCATTCATTGCGGCCCAATATAACGCGGCTCAAAGCGCTTGTACAGCCCTTAGCACGTCGTCCACGTGACCGGGCACCTTGATGCCGCGCCATGCCTGGCGAAGCACGCCGTCGGCGTCGATCAGGAACGTCGAACGCTCGATTCCGCGCACTTCCTTGCCATACATTTTCTTCATCTTGATGACATCGAACAGCGTGCACAGCGCTTCGTCGGCATCGGAGATCAACGGGAACGGCAGTTCGAGCTTTGCCTTGAAGTTGTCATGAGAGCGCAGGCTGTCGCGCGACACGCCGATGACTTCGGCGCCCGCCTTCTTGAACTTCGGATAGAGATCGCGGAACTGCAGGCCTTCGGTCGTGCAGCCCGGCGTGTTGTCTTTCGGATAGAAATACAGGACGAGCTTCTTGCCCTTCAGGTCGGACAGCGAAATGTCGCCGCCCGTAGCCGGTGCGGTGAAATCGGGAACTTGGCGGTCAACTTCGACGGACACGTGTTTCTCCTGTTGTTATGGAAAGGCGCCGCTCGGGCGGCGCGGTACGGCGGGACGTCGCGGCGGCACGCCGCGAGGGCAGGGCCGGCGGCGCCGGCGCGCGCGAACTCAGTCGGGCTGGACGATCAGTTCGCCGGAGCGGCCGGGAATCTCGCCCCACGTGACAGGGTACGATGGCAGCGAGTCGCGGTCCAGCGTCGCGTGGTAGTCGCCCATCGTCGCAAACGTATGGCCCTGTGCGCGCCACCCCGCGAGCAACTGCTCGAACACCGGCGCGAGCTTCTGGCCTTCCAGTTCCGCATGCAGCGTGAACACCTGGTCGTGCGGATTGGCCTCCGTGAACTTCAGGATATGCGCGGCGACGTTGTGCGTGTCGATGCCGTCGATGCCGAGCACTTCGTCGAGCGTCGGCAGCGTGGTCGGCATCTGCACGTGCGACAGCGTGCGGCCGCCGACGACGGGAAGGTACGGCGAATGGCCGCGACCGTCCGATGCGTAGCGCATCCCCCATGCGTCGATCTGCTCGAACGCCGCGTCGTTCATCTGCCAGCCGGCCGCGCCGTGCGTGACGGGCGGCGCGCCGAAGACGTCGACGAAGCGCGCGTGGCTCTTCTGCATTTCACGCGCGGTCCAGTCGCGATCGCGCACGCGCACGTTGTCTTGCCAGTACACGTGATCCCACGTGTGGATCCCGCATTCGAAGCCGGCCTCGTGGATCGCGCGCATGTCCGCGATCGCGCGGCGGCCGATGTCGGGGCCCGGCAGCAGCACGCCGTACATCAGCTGCTTCACGCCGTAATGCTCGACCACCGACGTGCGCGACACCTTCTTCAGGAAGCCGGGGCGGAACACGCGCCGCAGCGCCCAGCCCGTGTGATCGGGCCCGAGGCTGAAGAGGAAGGTCGCGCGCGCACTGAAGCGGTCGAAGATGCGCGCGAGGTTCGGCACGCCTTCGCGCGTGCCGCGCAGCGTGTCGACGTCGATCTTGAGGACGATACGAGCCAAGCGAGCGTCCCGTCAGTTCTGCTGCTCGACCAGCGCGCGCGCGTCGGCGACATGGCCGCGATACGCTTCGAAGATCTTGCGCAGCGCATCGTCGAACGTCGATTGCGGCGCCCATGCGAGCTCCTGCATCGTGTTGTCGATCTTCGGCACGCGGTTCTGCACGTCCTGGTAGCCGTTGCCGTAATAGGCGCCCGACGTCGTTTCGACGAGCTGCACCTGCTTCGCGGAGCCGGCGTATTCCGGGTATTCGGCGGCCAGTTCGAGCATCTTGTGCGCGAGCTCGCGAACCGAGAAGTTGTTCTCCGGATTGCCGATGTTGTAGATCTTGCCCGACGCGATGCCGTTCTTGTTCTCGATGATCTTCATCAGCGCGCTGATGCCGTCGTCGATATCGGTGAACGCGCGCTTCTGCGAGCCGCCGTCCACGAGGCTGATGTTCTCGCCGCGCACGATGTGGCCGAGGAACTGCGTGACGACGCGCGAGCTGCCTTCCTTCGGCGTGTAGATCGAGTCGAGGCCCGGGCCGATCCAGTTGAACGGACGGAACAGCGTGAAGTTCAGGCCTTCCATTCCGTAGCCCCAGATCACGCGGTCCATCAGCTGCTTCGAGCAGGCGTAGATCCAGCGCGGCTTGTTGATCGGGCCGTAGGTGAGCGCCGATGCATCCGGGTCGAACTGCTCGTCCGAGCACATGCCGTAGACCTCGGAGGTCGACGGGAACACGAGGTGCTTGCCGTACTTGACGGCCGAACGCACGATCGGCAGGTTCGCCTCGAAGTCGAGCTCGAACACGCGCAGCGGCTGCTGGACGTAGGTCGCGGGCGTCGCGATCGCCACGAGCGGCAGGATCACGTCGCACTTCTTCACGTGATACTCGACCCACTCCTTGTTGATCGTGATGTCGCCTTCGAAGAAGTGCATCCGCTCGTGGTTGACGAGGTCGCCCAGCCGATCGGTCTGCATGTCCATGCCGAACACTTCCCAATCGGTGGTTTCAAGAATGCGCTTCGACAGGTGATGGCCGATGAAGCCGTTCACACCCAGGATCAGGACTTTTTTTGCTTTCATGAATGACGGGAAGAATGAATGAACTGCGCGAATTCCGCGGGCGTCACGACGGTTTCGCTGCCGTCGCGCTGCTGCCACAGCTCGAGAATGGATAGGGCGCGGCTGTCGCCGCAGACGCCGAATAGCGCATTATCGCTTACGTGCAGGCCGGGCGGCAAATCCGCCGCGGCCGCGGCGACCGCGCTGCCGGGCGCCGCGAGGCTCGCGCGGGCGATCACGAACCGCGTGCCGCCGACGTCGGTGAACGCGCCCGGATACGGGGGCGCGACCGCGCGAACCAGGTTGTAGACCTGCGCGGCCGGCTTCGACCAGTCGACGCGGCCGTCCTCCGGCTTGCGTCCGCCGAAGTAGCTGCCGTTCGCGAGATCGTTCGGCAGATGTGGCGCATCGCCCGCGAGCAGCGCGGGCAGCACGCGCCAGAGCGTCTGCTCGGCGGCCACCGTGACCTTGTCGAATACCTGCGTGGCCGTGTCGTCCGGCAGGATCGGCACCGCGGTCTGGCCGATGATCGCGCCGGCGTCGGGCTTCGCGGCCATCTCGTGCAGCGTCGCACCGGTTTCCGTTTCACCGTTCAGCACGGCCCAGTTCGTCGGTACCCGACCCCGGTATTTCGGCAGCAGCGAACCGTGCATGTTGTACGCGCCGCGTGGCGCGATCGCGAGCAGATCCACCGGCAGCATGTGGCGGTAGTAGAACGAGAAGATGAAGTCCGGCTGCGCGTCGGCTACCGCGCGGCGCAGTGCCGGATCGGCGGGGTCGGCCGGCGTGACGACCGGGATCCCGTGCTCGGCGGCGACGGATGCGACGCTGCCGAACCAGATGTTCTCGTTCGGGTTGTCCTCGTGCGTGACGACGAGCGCGACGTCGACGCCGCGCGCGAGCAGCACCTGCAGGCACCGCACGCCGACGTTGTGATAGGCGAAGACGACGGCGCGCGGCTTCATTGCGACACCCCCGTGCGGTTCGTGCCGACCGGCACCGCCGGCATGCCGTCATGCTGTTCGAGCACGGCCTGGATCAGGTAGCGCGGCCGTGCACGCACTTGCTGGTAGATGCGGCCGACGTATTCGCCGAGCAGGCCGAGCGCGAAGATGATCACGCCGAGCAGGAAGAACGTGATCGCGAACAGCGTGAACACGCCTTGCACTTCCGCGCCGACGATGAAACGGCGCACGAGCAGCAGCACGAACAGCGCGGCGGAGCCGAGCGACAGGATCACGCCGATGAACGACAGCCACTGCAGCGGCACGACCGAGAAGCCCGTCACGAGGTCGAAGTTCAGCCGGATCAGGCTGTACAGCGAGTATTTCGACTCGCCCGCGAAGCGTTCTTCGTGCGCGACCTCGATTTCGGTCGGGTTCTGCGCGAAGGTATAGGCCAGCGCGGGGATGAACGTGTTGACTTCGCCGCACACGTTGATCGTGTCGATGATGCGGCGGCTGTACGCGCGCAGCATGCAGCCCTGGTCGGTCATCTTGATCCGCGTGATGCGCTCGCGCAGCCGGTTCATCATCTGCGATGCCTTGCGTCGCCACAGGCTGTCCTGACGCTGCTTGCGGATCGAACCGACGTAGTCGTAGCCCTCGTGCATCTTCGCGATGAGCTTGCCGATTTCCTCGGGCGGGTTCTGCAGGTCGGCGTCGAGCGTGATGACGATATCGCCGCGCGACTGCGCGAAGCCGGCGAGGATCGCCATGTGCTGGCCGTAGTTGCCGTTGAGCAGCACGACGCGCGTCGTGTCGGGGCGCACGTGGAACTGGTCCGCCAGCATCGCGGCCGAGCGGTCGCGGCTGCCGTCGTTGATCAGGATCACTTCGTACGACGTGCCGAGTGCGTCGAGTGCCGGGTACAGGCGCGCGAACAGCGCGGCCAGGCCGTCTTCCTCGTTGTACACGGGGATGATGACCGATACCTCCGGGTTCGCGGCGCCCGGATGCCCGGCGCGTGCTTCAAGGTGATTCATGTACGCTTATTTTCCGTATTGTTCGCAAATCTGGTTGACGGCGTCGGCCGCGCGACGCACGTCGTCTTCCGTCATCTGCGTGAAGAGCGGCAGCGTGACGGTCGATGCGCCGTATCGTTCGGCGTGGGGGAACATGCCCTCCTTGAAGCCGCGTGCACGATACAGCGTGAAAAGATGGATGGCCGGGTAGTGGACGCCGGTGCCGATCCCGCGTTCCTTCATCTGCGCCATGAAATCGGCGCGCGAGATCGACAGCCGGTCGAGCGGCAGCGTGACCTGGAACATGTGCCAGTTGCTGTTCTCGAAATCGGCGACGGGCAGGCCGAGCCCGAGTTTCACGGCCGGGCCGCCGTCGAGCGCGGCGAAGTACGCGCGCACGAGAGCGCGGCGCTGCGCGGTGAAGCGCTCGAGGTGCGGCAGCTGGCCGAGGCCGACGCGCGCGGCGACGTCGGTCAGGTTGTACTTGCCGCCGAGCACGTCGCAGTCCATCCCGTCGAAGCCGGTGCGCGTGATGCCTTGCAGCCGGTACTTCTGCGCGAGCGTCGCCTCGTCCTCGTTGTTCAGCACGAGCGCACCGCCTTCGATCGTCGTCAGGTTCTTGTTCGCGTGGAAGCTGAACGACACGATGTCGCCGATCGCGCCGATGCGCTTGCCTTTCCAGGTCGAGCCGAGCGCCTGCGCGGCGTCCTCGATCACGCGCAGGTTGTGCGCGCGCGCGATTGCGTACAGGCGGTCCATGTCGACCGGCAGGCCGGCCAGGTAGACCGGGATGATCGCCTTCGTGCGCGGCGTGATCGCCTGCTCGAGCTTGTCGAGGTCGATGTTGCGCGTGACGGGGTCGATGTCGGCGAATACGGGCGTCGCGCCCGTCTCGAGGATCACGTTGCTGGTCGACACCCACGACGCCGGCGTCGTGATCACCTCGTCGCCGGGGCCGACGCCCGCGATGCGCAGGCCGATCTCGAGCGTGCAGGTGCCCGAATTGAACGCGCGGACCGGACGGCCACCGCAGTACTCGGACAGCGCTGCCTCGAATTTCTGGCTTTGCGGGCCGGTGGTGATCCAGCCCGAGCGCAGCACTTCGACGACGCCCTGGATGGTTTCCTCGTCGATCTCGGGGCGGGTGAACGGCAGGAACGGAGCGGTAGTCTGGCTCATGAACGCTTGTGGCCTGTAATGGCTGGTAATAAAGGGGTCGGGCGATCCGGCCCGAAACCGGCATTAAACACCGGTTGCCGGATTCGTACCGTGATTTTTTGTAGGCGGACGCTTAATGCCGCCGGGTCGGGCGCGCTCAACTGCGCGCGAGCACGAGCACGCCGATCAGGATGATGCCGATGCCGACGAGCCGCTGGACCGACAGCACCTCCCCGAACAGGTACCAGGCGGCAAATGCATTGACCACGTAGCCGAGCGACAACATCGGGTACGCGATCGATACGTCGACTCGCGACAGCCCGAGAATCCAGACGACCACGCTCAGCACGTAGCAGCCGAGGCCGCCGATGATCGGCAGCTGGGTCGCGATCTTCAGGCCGACCGGGATGATGTTCGCACGGCTGAATTCGAAGTGTCCAACGGCGTTGACGCCGGCTTTCAGCAGGAGTTGCGCACAGGCGTTGAGCATCACGCCGGTGATGATGCAGACGAACGAAACGGGATTCATGCGGCGGGCGTCCTTACGATTGCGGTTTCTCGACGATCACGCGGCGGTTGTCGCGCGCGATCACGCGCATCGCCACGCCTTGCTTGACCAGCGTGTCGTACTGGCCGGGCGGCATGATCGCGAGCGCATGGGTGTCCTGCTTCCAGCGTTCGATCCATTGGTCGACGGTCGGGATCCATTTGTTCGGCTCGACCGAGATCCCGAATGCGAGTTCGTCCTGGCGCTGGACCATGATCGTCGTGTGGCCCATATAGAACGGGAACGTGTGATCGAGCATCTCGATCGAATAGAACGGTGTGTCGGGCGGCAGCTTCGCCAGTTCGGCGCGCACGGCGGGCGCGAGCAACGCGCCCGAGCTGTAGCGGCCGAATTCATCGTGACCGGTGCCGCCGATCGTGCCGAACGCGAGCCACGCGGCGCCGAACGCGGTGATCGCGGCCGCGACACCCACGCGACGGTTCAGCCATGCGGCCGCGAGCGTCAGCGCACCCGCGACCGCGAGGCCCGCGTACAGCCATAGCTGGAACGCGCGGTACAGCGCGTTCGGCGTGCGGGCGTCGCCCTGATACGCGAGGAAGATGATCCCGAACGCCGCGACGACTAAGAATACGAGGTAGCCGAGCAGGTGACGGCGGAACCGGTCGGCGCTCATCAGCGGCAGGTACGCGCCGATCATCAGCGCGAGCGCTGGCGCGACCGGCAGCACGTAAGAGATCAGCTTCGAATGCGATGCGCTGAAGAACAGGAAGATGAACGCGCTCCAGATCAGCAGTACGAGCATCGGAGAGAAACCGTTCGGCTGGCGCGGCATGCGCAGTGCATGGCGGATGCTCTGCCATGCGACGGACAGCCACGGCAGGAAGCCGACCAGCAGCACCGGCACGAAATAGTAGAGCGGGCCCGGGCGGTTCTGTTCCGGGGTCAGATACCGGCGGAACTGCTGGACGATGAAGAAGAAGTTGAAGAACTCGGGGTTGCGCTGCTGGACGAGCACGAACCACGGCGTGACGATCGCGAAGAAGATCACGAGGCCGCTGACCAGGTACAGCCGCTTCCACAGCGCCCAGTCGCGGGCGATCAGCGTATAGAGCACCAGCACGGCGCCGGGCAGGATCAGGCCGACGAGGCCCTTGGACAGCACGGCGAACGCCATCGCGCCCCAGCACGCCCACATCCAGCCGCGCGCCGCGCCCGCCTGCAGCCCGGGCCGCTGCGCGAGCAGCAGCGAGCAGAGCGACAGCGTCATCCAGAACGCGAGCCCCATGTCGAGCGCGTTGAAGTGGCCCATCAGGTTCCAGTACGGCGAGCACGCGAGCACGACGGCCGCGAGGAAGCCGGACAGCGGGTTGAACAGGCGCGCGCCCGTGAAGCCGACCAGCAGCACGCCGGCGAAGCTGGCGAGGCCCGTGTAGAGGCGCGCCTGCCATTCGCCAATGCCGAACCACGCGAACGTCAGCGCGTTCAGCCAGGTCTGCAGCGGCGGCTTCTCGAAGTACTTGTAGCCGTTGTAGCGCGGTGTGATCCAGTCGCCGGTGACGAACATTTCCCGCGCCATTTCGGCGTAGCGGCCTTCGTCGCTCGGGATCAGGTGGCGCAGCCCGAGCGGCGCGAACCAGACGATCGCGAGTGCGACGAGCAGGAGGACGAGCGTGATGCGATTGAGCGGTAGCCTCGGCGGCGTATCGTTCATGGATTTTCAGCCTGTTGGTTGTTGTAAGAGCCGCCGGCGGGTTGCGCCGGGGGCGGTCGGCGTGCCGGTCATCGACCGGGAGGACGATCCGGGGATCGACCCGGTGTGCCGGCCCGAGTTTTACCGCAACGGTGATTAACGTTCAATTAAGAGCGCGGCGGCGACCTTGCGGCCCTCGGCCATCAGGATGTTGTAGGTACGGCAGGCAGCCTGGAAATCCATCGTCTCGACGCCGATGCGCTTGGCCGTGAGCATGGCCACGAGGCGCGGGTGTGGGAAGCGCAGCCGCGCGCCGCTGCCGAAGATCACGAGTTCGGGTGCCGGGTCGAGCAGCATCGCGAAATGCTCGGGCGCGAGCGCGTCGAACGACGACACGGGCCACTCCCGCACAGGTGCGCCGGGCAGCACGATGACGCTTCCTTCGTGGCGTTGGAGGTTGACGTCGACATAATCGGGGCCGTAGCCGGTGACGGTGTTGAGCGCGCCGCTCGCGTCCTGGTGCAGTTTCAAATCGGTATTCCGCGGTTCCGTGGAGGGATTGTCTGGCAAGGGCCGCACGGGCCCGGGCGGCCGGTTTCGCGACCGCCGCGCGCGGGACGCCTGAAGGCGCGGGCCCGGAGCGGCCATGGTGCATTGCGAAAGTCGGCCAAAATCCGCTAAATTATAACTTTTTGGTTGCCCCCGGGCGCCAGTTGCATCGTGCGTCGCCACAAGCCGCGTCCGACCGCCCGCATTTTCCCCAGTCTAGACAGCGCGCACAGACCGGCCGCTCTCCAGTTTTGATCCCGTCCCCCGGCCGCAAGGCCAACCCAGGAACCGTGTCGTCGTGAAACCGATTCAGAAGTCGAACAAGCTGCTCAACGTCTGCTACGACATCCGTGGCCCGGTGCTCGAGCACGCGAAGCGCCTCGAGGAAGAAGGCCACCGCATCATCAAGCTGAACATTGGCAACCTCGCGCCGTTCGGTTTCGACGCGCCGGACGAAATCATCCAGGACATGATCCGCAACCTGCCGGCGTCGTCCGGCTATTCGGATTCGAAGGGCGTGTTCTCGGCCCGCAAGGCCGTGATGCACTACACGCAGCAAAAGGGCGTCGTCGGCGTCGGCCTCGACGACATCTACATCGGCAACGGCGCGTCCGAGCTGATCGTGATGGCGACCCAGGCGCTCCTGAACGACGGCGACGAAGTGCTGCTGCCGGCGCCCGACTACCCGCTGTGGACGGCCGCCGTGAGCCTGTCGGGCGGCACGCCCGTGCATTACGTGTGCGACGAGCAGAACGCGTGGATGCCCGACCTCGACGACATCCGCCGCAAGATCACGCCGAACACCAAGGCGATCGTCGTGATCAACCCGAACAACCCGACCGGCGCGCTTTATTCCGACGAATTGCTGCGCGATCTGCTCGAGATCGCGCGCCAGCACGGGCTGATCGTGTTTGCCGACGAGGTCTACGACAAGATCGTCTACGACGGGCTCGAGCACACGGCGCTGGGCTCGCTGTCGGAAGACGTGATCACCGTCACGTTCAACAGCCTGTCGAAGAGCTATCGCTCGTGCGGCTACCGCGCGGGCTGGATGGCCGTGTCGGGCCTCGGCGGCGACAACCGCCGGCGCGCGAAGGATTACCTCGAGGGGCTCGGGATCCTCTCGTCGATGCGCCTGTGCGCCAACGTGCCCGGCCAGTTCGCGATCCAGACCGCGCTCGGCGGCTACCAGAGCATCAACGAGCTGATCGTGCCGAGCGGGCGCCTGTACAAGCAGCGCGAGCTGGCGTATGACATGCTCACGTCGATTCCCGGCGTGACCTGCGTGAAGCCGCAGGCCGCGCTGTACATGTTCCCGCGCCTCGATCCGAAGCTCTATCCGATCCAGAACGACCAGCAGTTCATCCTCGACCTGTTGCTCGAGGAACGCGTGCTGCTCGTGCAGGGTACGGGCTTCAACTGGGCGGCGCCGGATCACTTCCGCGTGGTCTTCCTGCCGAACCTCGACGACCTGACCGATTCGATCAACCGGATCGCGCGCTTCCTCGACGGCTACCGCAAGCGCCATTCGGTCTGAGCGGACATCGTCCCCGGCATTCATTCACTCTTACTCATCGATCACACGCAGCATGGAACCGATCAAAGTTGGCCTGTTGGGCTTCGGCACCGTCGGCAGCGGCACCTTCACGGTGCTGCACCGCAACCAGGAAGAAATCAAGCGACGCGCGGGGCGCGGCATCGAGGTCGCGCGCATCGCGGTGCGCAACCCGGCCAAGGCGCAGGCCGCGCTCGGCGGTAACGCCGGCGCCGCGCAGATCACCGACGATTTCAACGCGGTCGTCGACGATCCGTCGATTTCGATCATCGCCGAGATGATCGGCGGCACGGGCATCGCGCGCGAGCTCGTGCTGCGCGCGATCGCGAACGGCAAGCACGTCGTGACGGCGAACAAGGCGCTGCTCGCGGTGCACGGCACCGAGATCTTCGAGGCCGCGCGCGAAAAGGGCGTGATGGTCGCGTTCGAGGCGGCCGTCGCCGGCGGCATCCCGATCATCAAGGCGCTGCGCGAAGGCCTGACCGCGAACCGCATCCAGTACATCGCGGGCATCATCAACGGCACGACGAACTACATCCTGTCGGAAATGCGCGACCGCGGCCTCGACTTCGCGACCGCGCTGAAGGCCGCACAGGAACTCGGCTACGCGGAAGCCGATCCGACCTTCGACATCGAAGGCGTCGACGCCGCGCACAAGGCGACGATCATGAGCGCGATCGCGTTCGGCGTGCCGGTCCAGTTCGACCGCGCGTACGTCGAAGGGATCAGCAAGCTCGACGCGACCGACATCCGCTACGCGGAAGAGCTCGGCTACCGGATCAAGCTGCTCGGCATCACGCGCCGCGCCGAAAACGGCATCGAGCTGCGCGTGCATCCGACGCTGATTCCCGAGAAGCGCCTGCTCGCGAACGTCGAGGGCGCGATGAACGCGGTCGTCGTGCACGGCGACGCGGTCGGCACGACGCTGTACTACGGCAAGGGCGCGGGCGCTGAGCCGACCGCTTCGGCGGTCGTCGCGGATCTCGTCGACGTCACGCGCCTGCACACGGCCGACCCCGAGCATCGCGTGCCGCACCTCGCGTTCCAGCCGGACAGCCTGTCGAACACGCCGATCCTGCCGATCGAGGAAGTCACGAGCGGCTACTACCTGCGCCTGCGGGTGGCCGACCAGACGGGCGTGCTCGCCAACATCACGCGCATCCTCGCCGAATCGGGCATCTCGATCGACGCGCTGCTGCAGAAGGAATCGGAGCAGGTCGACGACGCGAAGGGCGAAACCGACATCATCCTGATCACGCACGAGACGCAGGAGAAGCACGTGAACGCGGCGATCGCGCAGATCGAAGGCCTCGCGACGGTGGTCTCGAAGGTGACGAAGCTGCGCATGGAAGCGCTGAACTGAGGACCAGGAACGACATGAACTACATCTCCACGCGCGGCGCCGGCATCGGCGAGCGCCACACGTTCTCCGACATCCTGCTCGGCGGTCTCGCGAAGGACGGCGGGCTGTACCTGCCGGCCGAGTACCCGAAGGTGTCGGCCGACGAACTGGCGCGCTGGCGCACGCTGCCGTACGCGGATCTCGCGTTCGAGATCCTGTCGAAGTTCTGCGACGACATGCCGGCCGACGACCTGCGCGCGATCACGCGCCGCACGTATACGGCCGCCGTGTACAGCAACACGCGCCACGGCGAGAACGCGTCCGACATCACGCCGCTGAAGACGCTCGGCACCGAGAACGGCGCGCCGATCTCGCTGCTCGAACTGTCGAACGGCCCGACGCTCGCGTTCAAGGACATGGCGATGCAGCTGCTCGGCAACCTGTTCGAGTACACGCTCGCGAAGCACGGCGAAGCGCTGAACATCCTCGGCGCGACGTCGGGCGACACGGGCAGTGCGGCCGAATACGCGATGCGCGGCAAGGCCGGCGTGCGCGTGTTCATGCTGTCGCCGCACAAGAAGATGAGTGCGTTCCAGACCGCCCAGATGTTCAGCCTGCAGGATCCGAACATCTTCAACCTCGCGGTCGAAGGCGTGTTCGACGACTGCCAGGACATCGTGAAGGCCGTGTCGAACGATCATGCGTTCAAGGCGCGGCACAAGATCGGCACGGTCAATTCGATCAACTGGGCGCGCGTCGTCGCCCAGGTCGTGTACTACTTCAAGGGCTATTTCGCGGCGACGACGTCCAACGACGAGCGCGTGTCGTTCACGGTGCCGTCGGGCAACTTCGGCAACGTCTGCGCGGGTCACATCGCGCGGATGATGGGCCTGCCGATCGCCAAGCTCGTGGTCGCGACCAACGAGAACGACGTGCTCGACGAGTTCTTCCGCACCGGCGCATATCGCGTGCGCAGCGCGGAAAACACGTACCACACGAGCAGCCCGAGCATGGATATCTCGAAGGCGTCGAACTTCGAACGCTTCGTGTTCGACCTGCTCGGCCGCGATCCGGCACGCGTGATGCAGTTGTTCCGCGACGTCGAGGAGAAGGGCGGTTTCGATCTCGCGGCGAGCGGCGATTTCGCGCGCGTGGCCGAGTTCGGCTTCGTGTCGGGTCGCAGCAGCCACGCGGACCGCATCGCGACGATCCGCGACGTGTTCTCGCGCTACGACACGATGATCGATACGCACACGGCCGACGGCGTGAAGGTCGCGCGCGAGCACCTCGACGCGGGCGTGCCGATGGTCGTGCTCGAGACGGCCCAGCCGATCAAGTTCGGCGAGACGATCCGCGAAGCGCTCGATCGCGAGGCCGAGCGGCCGGCGGCATTCGACGGGCTCGAGGCGCTGCCGCAGCGTTTCGAGGTCGTGAAGGCCGATGCGCAGCAGGTGAAGGACTTCATTGCCGCGCATACGGGCGCGTAACGTAGCACCGGGGTAGCCTCGGGCCGCGGGGTCGCAAGCCCGGCGGCGCAGGACGGCCGGAATGCCGATTCGTCACACGGATCGGGGTTCCGGCCGTTTCGCTTGGTGGCGGCCGCGCGCAGGGGCATTGTCAGATGGCGCGCGAATCAAGTGCCAGTGCCGCGCGTTCGCGCCGATCACGGTTGTCGCATGTCCGGCATATCGCACGTGGGCGCGATGGCGTCGCTACAATGACGTATTGATCCCAACGATCCCCGATTCCATCGATGTCGAACCCGAATCCCGCGGCGCCGCGCGCGCCGATGCTGTCGACCGCCGAAGCGCTCGCCGCGCTGCTCGAAGCCGCGAAGCCGCTGCCCGGCGCTGAAACCGTCGCCACGCTCGACGGGCTCGGCCGCGTGCTGGCGGCCGACGTGAGCTCGCCGCTCGACGTGCCGCCGATGCATACGAGCGCGATGGACGGCTATGCGGTGCGCGTCGCCGACCTGCTGCACGGCGAGCGGCGCTTGCCGGTGTCGCAGCGGATTCCGGCGGGCCACCCGGCCGCGCCGCTCGCGGCGGGCACGGCCGCACGAATCTTCACCGGCGCGACGGTGCCGCCCGGCGCCGATGCCGTCGTGATGCAGGAGCAGGCGTCGGCCGACGGCGATGCGGTCGAAATCCTCCACACGCCGAAGGCCGGTGAATGGATCACCGCGCAGGGCGCGGACATCCGCCAGGGTTCGGTGATCCTGCCGGCCGGTACGCGGCTTACGCCACAGGCGCTCGGGCTGGCCGCGTCTGTCGGCTGCGCGCAGCTGTCGGTCGCGCGGCGGATTCGCGTCGCGGTGTTCTTCACCGGTGACGAACTGACGATGCCGGGCGAGCCGCTGAAGCCCGGCGCGATCTACAATTCGAACCGCTTCACGCTACGCGGACTGCTTGAGCGGCTCGGCTGCCACGTGACCGACTACGGGATCGTGCCCGACTCGCTCGCCGCGACGCGCGACACGCTGCGTGAGGCCGCGCGCGATCACGACGTGATCCTGACGAGCGGCGGCGTATCGGTCGGCGACGAGGATCACGTGAAGCCGGCCGTCGAAGCCGAAGGTCGGCTCGCGCTGTGGCAGATCGCGATGAAGCCGGGCAAGCCGCTCGCGTTCGGCGCGGTGCGCCGCGGCGATGCGCATCCCGACGCGCACTTCATCGGGCTGCCGGGCAATCCCGTGTCGAGCTTCGTCACGTTCCTGCTGTTCGTGCGGCCGTTCCTGCTGCGCTTGTCCGGCGTGCGCGACGTCGCGCCGCGCGCGCTGTCGCTGCGCGCGGACTTCTCGCAAAGCAAGGGCGACCGGCGCAACGAATTCCTGCGCGCGCGCGTCAACGCGGCCGGCGGCCTCGACCTGTTCCCGAACCAGAGCTCGGCGGTGCTGACGTCGACGGTCTGGGGCGACGGCCTGATCGACAATCCGCCGCAGCATGCGATCAGCGCAGGCGAGACCGTGCGTTTCATTCCGTTTTCCGAACTGCTGTCGTAACGCGACGGCTTCCTGACCCATGAAGATTCAACTGAAATTCTTTGCAAGCGTGCGCGAGGCGCTGGGCGTGTCCGACGAGCAGGCCGACGTGCCGGACGGCGTGACGACCGTCGGCGACGTGCGCGCATGGCTGCGCCTGCGCGGCGGCGCGTGGGCCGAGACGCTCGCCGAAGGGCGCGCGTTGCGCATGGCATGCAATCACGAGATGACCGACCCCGATACGCGGCTCACCGACGGTTGCGAGGTCGCGTTTTTTCCGCCCGTGACGGGTGGTTGAGAGGCGGGCGATGGCTACGGTACGAGTGCAGGCCAACGATTTCGACCTGAACGCCGAAGTGGCGGCGCTACGCGCGCGCAACCCGAAGATCGGCGCGGTCGCCTGCTTCGTTGGCACCGTGCGCGACCTGAACGAAGGCGATTCGGTCGCCGCGATGGAGCTCGAGCATTATCCGGGGATGACCGAGAAGGCGCTCGAGAAGATCGCCGCCGAGGCTGGCCGGCGCTGGCCCGGGATCGACGTCGCGATCGTGCATCGCGTCGGCCGGCTGCTGCCGCTCGACCAGATCGTGATGGTCGCGACGGTCGCATCGCATCGCGGCGATGCGTTCGCGTCGTGCGAGTTCGTGATGGACTACCTGAAGACCGAGGCGCCGTTCTGGAAGAAGGAAACGACGCCCGACGGCGAGCGCTGGGTCGATGCTCGCAGCACCGACGATGCGGCGCTCGCGCGCTGGGGCGTCGAATCGGGCAACACGCCGCGTTGAGCGCGGCGTACGTGTCGTGCGGCGATGTGCCGCAGGCACTCGAGCGCTCCGGCGCTGCGAATCGAGGTGTCAGGCGTCCGGATCCGTGCCGCGCCCGATGATCTTCGTCGGAAACGGCTCGCCGCGGGCGCGTGACGGCAGCGCATGCGGATCGTCGCCCGTGTCGCGGCGGCGTGGCGCGATCGCGTCGAGCAGCGCCTGCTGCTCGGGTGGAATCTGATAATCCCAGCCGAAGCGGCTCAACTGCAGGCTCTGCGCGATGCGCAGCGCGGGCTCCATGAAGCGGATGGCCGCGGGCGGCGTGTAGCGCCCCTCGACGGTCTTCAGGAACAGCGACAGCCAGCGGCTGAAATGCGCGGGCTCGATCCCGTCGAGTGGCTGGTGCGCCTGCTGCACGTTGCCGCGATAGCCCTTGGTGCCGAGCACGAGGCTCGACCAGAAGCTCACCATCTTCGGCAGATGGTCGTCCCAGCGACCGTCCAGCTTCGCGTCAAACACGGGGCCGAGCAGCGGATCGGCGCGCACGCGGTCGTAGAACGCGTACACGAGGTCGCGGATATTGTCTTCTGTGGGCTCGGCGTCGCGAGGGCGGGCCGGGGCGGTATCGGGCGAGGCGGGCAGGGCGGTCATGGAAAAAAGGGCCGGGAAAATCAGGGCGTCGGTGTCGTGCCCGCGGAACGGCAGCGTGGGCAACGCGCAGGACGCCGACAGAATTTTGACGCAAAATAGCGTCCATCAATGCCCGAAAAATGCGTAGATTTCATGAATATTATTGCGCGCAGGCCGTCCCGGCAACCCGGTGCCGTCAAGCGGCCTCGAGAACCGTCCCGGCGCGCGTTCCGATTGATCCGTCCCGCTTGATCGGGGCGCGATCGATCATTTTCCGTATTCGCTCATGAGACTCACTGACTACACCGACTATTCGCTGCGCGTCATGCTGTACCTCGCCGTGCGCGGCGAGGGGCTCGCGACGATCCAGGAGATCTCGGACGCCTACGGCATCTCGAAGAACCATCTGATGAAGGTCGTGCAGCAGCTCGGCGAGCTCGGCTGGGTCGATACCGTGCGCGGCCGCAACGGCGGGCTGCGGCTGTTCCCCGAATCGCTGAAGCTGACGGTCGGCCAGGTGGTGCGGGCGACCGAGAACGATTTCGCGCTGGTCGGCTGCTTTGCGGCCGACGGCGACGAGTCGCGCGACTGCGTGATCGAGCCGCATTGCCGCCTGAAGGGCGTGCTGGCGGCCGCGCGCGACGCATTCTTCGCCGAACTCGACCGTCACACGCTCGGCGAGCTGACCGTGCCCGCGTCGCCGCTCGTCGCGCTGCTGGGCATTCGTCCGATCGCGCTGGTGCGTGCCGAGCCGTCCGGGGATGACGCATCGGCGTCCGCCGAATCGCCGTCGAAGGTCGGCTGATACGCCGGTACCACCGCCACCATCCGGGCGGCGGCCCGCCCGCAGGCCGCCGCATCGCCACCCGGCGATTTTTGCGCTGAATCAACCCGAATTTCGCTTGAAACCCGTATAACCATCCTCATCTTGGTGTTAATCGAAAATTGGAGGTCTCGCCAAATGAGAATCGACAAGCTCACCACCAAGTTCCAGGAAGCACTCGCGGACGCGCAAAGCCTCGCGGCAGGCCGCGACAATCAATACATCGAACCCGTTCACGTGCTGGCGGCGCTGGTCGCTCAGCAGGACGGCTCCGCCCGCTCGCTGATGTCGCGTGCGGGCGTGCACGTGCAGGCGCTGCAAGGCGCGCTGAACGAAGCCATCTCGCGCCTGCCGCAAGTAACGGGCACGGGCGGCGACATCCAGATCGGCCGTGAGTTGGCCGGGCTGCTGAACCAGGCCGACAGGGAGGCGCAGAAACTCAACGACACGTTCATCGCGAGCGAGATGTTCCTGCTCGCCGTCTCCGACGACAAGGGCGAAGCCGGCAAGCTCGCGCGCCAGCACGGCCTCACGCGCAAGGCGCTCGAAGCCGCGATCGCCGCGGTGCGCGGCGGCTCGCAGGTGCACAGCCAGGACGCCGAAAGCCAGCGCGAGGCGCTGAAGAAATACACGGTCGACCTGACCGAGCGCGCCCGCGCGGGCAAGCTCGATCCGGTGATCGGCCGCGACGATGAAATCCGCCGTTCGATCCAGATCCTGCAGCGCCGGACCAAGAACAACCCGGTGCTGATCGGCGAGCCGGGTGTCGGCAAGACCGCGATCGTCGAAGGGCTCGCGCAGCGCATCGTCAACGGCGAAGTGCCCGAGACGCTGAAGGGCAAGCGCGTGCTGTCGCTCGACATGGCCGCGCTGCTCGCCGGCGCGAAGTATCGCGGCGAGTTCGAGGAGCGCCTGAAGGCCGTGCTCAACGACATCGCCAAGGACGAAGGCCGGACGATCGTGTTCATCGACGAGATCCATACGATGGTCGGTGCCGGCAAGGCCGAAGGTGCGATGGACGCAGGCAACATGCTGAAGCCGGCGCTGTCGCGCGGCGAGCTGCACTGCATCGGCGCGACCACGCTCGACGAATACCGTAAGTACATCGAGAAGGACGCCGCGCTCGAACGCCGCTTCCAGAAGGTGCTCGTCGACGAGCCGAGCGTCGAGGCGACGATCGCGATCCTGCGCGGGCTGCAGGAGAAGTACGAACTGCACCACGGTGTCGACATCACCGACCCGGCGATCGTCGCCGCGGCCGAGCTGTCGCATCGCTACATCACCGACCGCTTCCTGCCGGACAAGGCGATCGACCTGATCGACGAGGCCGCGTCGAAGATCAAGATGGAAATCGATTCGAAGCCCGAAGAGATGGACAAGCTCGATCGTCGTCTGATCCAGCTGAAGATCGAGCGCGAGGCCGTGAAGAAGGAGCAGGACGAGGCGTCGCAGAAGCGCTTGCAGCTGATCGAGGAAGAGATCGAACGCCTCGGCCGCGAATATGCGGACCTGGAAGAGATCTGGACTGCCGAGAAGGCCGCGGTGCAGGGCAGCGCGCAGCTCAAGGAAGAGATCGAGAAGGTGCGGGCGGACATCGCGCGCCTGCAGCGTGAAGGCAAGCTCGAGAAGGTCGCCGAGCTGCAGTACGGCAAGCTGCCGCAACTCGAGTCGCAACTGAAGCAGGTCACGCAGGCCGAAGAGCAGGAGCAGCACAACCCGACGCGTCCGCGTCTGCTGCGCACGCAGGTCGGCGCGGAAGAAATCGCGGAAGTCGTGTCGCGTGCAACCGGGATTCCCGTGTCGCGGATGATGCAGGGCGAACGCGAGAAGCTGCTGCACATCGAGGAAAAACTGCACGAGCGCGTGGTCGGCCAGGACGAGGCGATCAGCGCGGTGGCGGACGCGATCCGTCGTTCGCGCGCGGGTCTCGCCGATCCGAACCGCCCGTACGGCTCGTTCCTGTTCCTCGGCCCGACGGGGGTCGGCAAGACCGAGCTGTGCAAGGCGCTGGCGTCGTTCCTGTTCGATTCGGAAGAGCACCTCATCCGCATCGACATGAGCGAGTTCATGGAGAAGCACAGCGTCGCGCGGCTGATCGGTGCGCCGCCGGGCTATGTCGGCTACGAGGAAGGCGGCTACCTGACGGAAGCCGTGCGCCGCAAGCCGTACAGCGTGATCCTGCTCGACGAGATCGAGAAGGCCCACCCGGACGTGTTCAACGTGCTGCTGCAGGTGCTCGACGACGGCCGCATGACCGACGGGCAGGGGCGCACGGTCGACTTCAAGAACACGGTGATCGTGATGACGTCGAACCTCGGCTCGCAGGTGATCCAGGCCATGACGGGTTCGCCGCAGGAAGAGATCAAGGACGCCGTGTGGCTCGAAGTGAAGCAGCACTTCCGCCCCGAGTTCCTGAACCGGATCGACGACGTCGTCGTGTTCCACGCGCTCGATCGCAGCAACATCGAATCGATCGCGAAGATCCAGCTCGCGCGCCTGCACGACCGGCTCGCGAAGCTCGACATGGCGCTCGACGTGTCGCCCGCCGCGCTCGAACAGATCGCGAAGGTCGGCTACGATCCGCTGTTCGGCGCGCGGCCGCTGAAGCGCGCGATCCAGCAGGAGATCGAGAACCCGGTCGCGAAGCTGATCCTCGCGGGCCGCTTTGGTCCGAAGGACGTCATCCCGGTCGACGTCAGCGACGGCACGTTCGTGTTCGATCGCGTCGTGCACTGATCGCCGGTGATCGGCCGCACGCCCGGTTCGCGCCGGGCGCGCAAAAACAAACACCCCGCTCAGGCGGGGTGTTTGCATATGGGGCGGCCGAAACGGCCGTCGAGGCGGTCAGCTGGCGCGCTGCGGGCTCAGGCCTGCTTGCTGCCGCCGAACATGCCGGCGAGCTGCGTGAGCGTGCCGAGCACGTTCGACGTATCGACCTGGCCGCCGGCCGGCACTTCGCCGTTCGGCGTCGCGCCGTTGACGACGTGCGGCAGCACCTGCGCGAGGATCGACGATGCCTGAGACGGATCGATGTCGACCTTGCTCGCCAGCGAGCCGACGACGTCGGAACCGAGCACGTTTTGCAGCGTGTCGGCCGAGATCGGCTGGTTTTCGCCGTTACCGACCCACGAGCCGATGATGTCGCCGGCGCCGCCGGCCTTGAACTTCTCGATCAGCCCGTTCAGGCCGCCCGGCTGGTTGTTGATGAATTCGAGCGCCGTCGTGATGAGTGCGCTTTGCGAGTTGCCGCCGGCCTGGCCGCCGATCAGACCGCCAACGATGTCGAGGAGACCCATGGTTCTTCACCTTTACTGAAAAGGGCGCCGCAACGACGGCGCCCGTTGATCGAATGCCGCGCGCACGCGATCGCGCGCGTGGCGCATATCAGGCGCCCGACGCCGCGGCGGCGGAGGCTGCCTTGTCCTTCTTGCTCTTCTTCTTCGAGCCCTTCGTCGCCTTCGTGGACGACGCTGCGGCCGGCGCGCTCGCTCCCGCATCGGCGGATGCCGCTGCGGCCGCGGCTGCCTTTTCCTTCTTCGACATGCGCTTGCTCTTGGCCGGCTTGGTCGCTGCTTCGGGGGCGCTCGCGGCCGGGGCCGTCGCCGTCGTGCCGGCCGTTGCGGTCGTCGACGTCGATGTCGACGTCGTGGCCGACGTCGTCGCGGCCGGCTTCGACAGCTTCACGCCCTTCGGCGGCGTCGACGAGCCGCCGATCGTCAGGCCGTTTTCCTCGAGATGCCCGACCGACTTCGTGCCGAGACCCTTCACGCGGTTCGCGAGGTCGTCCGCGTCCTTGAACGGGCCGTTCTTGGTGCGTTCGTCGATGATCGCCTTCGACTTCACGGGCCCGAGGCCCTTCACCGATTCGAGCGCGGCCTGGTCGGCCGTGTTGACTTCAACGGCCGCGGCGATGCCGGCGGCGAGCGACAGCGACAGCGCGACGAACAGCATCAGCAGCTTTTTCAGCATGGCAAAGGCTCCCTGGTTCTGACGGATGAATGGCTGTTGCAACGGACGGCGGGGCGAGACCTGGCCGGGCGTCGCCGTTAAGCATAGGACAAATGCGTGCCCTTTTTAAGACAGGCTGTCCGAATCTTGCTGAAGGCTTGCGTCGCTGTAAAGACAGAAAGCCGCGTCGGGCGGCGGTTTTGACCATTCTTTACGGTGTTCGCGGCGGTGATTTCGGATTGTCGTGGCTGGCCATTCGACAACGCTTGACTTAGAGTGAACTCTAACTCCTAACCTTGATCCTGCCATGTCGAAAACCGTATCCAGACCTTCCGCCGCCGGTCCGCTGACGATCGGGCAAGTCGCCGAACTGACCGGCGTGTCGACGCATACGCTGCGGTATTACGAGCAGGCCGGCCTGCTGCGCGCGATTTCACGCACGGCGGCGGGGCACCGGCTCTATGCGCCGGCCGACCTCGACTGGCTTGCCTTCGTGATGCGCCTGAAGGCGACCGGCATGCCGATTGCGCAGATGCAGCAGTTCGCGGCGCTGCGTGCGCAAGGCGAGTCGACGTTCGGTGCGCGGCGCAGCTTGCTGGCCGCGCATCGCGACGCGGTGCGCGCGCATATCGCGGAACTGCAGGCGAGCCTCGACGCGATCGGCGACAAGATCGCGTACTACGAGGTCAAGGAGCGCGAGACGGAACGACGGGCGAACGCTACTCATTCACTCTTGGAACAGGACGGACACCATGGATCGACTCGTTGAAGATCGCTACACGCGCGGCTGGAACAAGCTGAAGGAAATCGACGGCGAAGTGGGCGAACGCGTGATCGCGGCGCTTGCGCCGATCGCGCCGGACTTCGGGCGGCTGCTCGTCGAGTTCGGCTTCGGCGACATTTACAGCCGGCCGCAGCTCGACCTGAGGGCGCGCGAGATCGCGACGATCGCGGCGCTGGCCGCGCTCGGCAACGCGCAGCCGCAACTGAAGGTGCATGTCGAGGCGGCACTGAACGTGGGCTGCACGCGCGACGAGATCGTCGAGGTGTTCATGCAGATGGCCGTCTACGCAGGTTTCCCGGCCGCGCTGAACGCGCTGTTCGCCGCGCACGAGGTGTTCGCGCGGCGCGACGAAGCGGCGGGTGAGGCCGGGAAAGCAGGCGAAGTGGCCGCGCAGGCCGCGTGATGGCGGTCGCGCCGGCTCGTCACGCGCGGTGCGGCGCGACGATCCGGTGTTTCGCGATCCGCCGGTACAGCGTCGCGCGCGAGATGCCGAGCGCCTGCGCGGCTGCGTCGGGCCGCCAGCGATGCGCGGTGAGCGCCGCGACGATGCGGCCGCGTTCGTCGTCCGGCAGCGCGCCGCCGGACGGGCCGGCGCCGAGCTGCGCGGCGAGATCTGCCGGCAGGTCGCGCCGCGTCACGCGGGCGGCATCGCACACCGCGCACGCATAGCGCAGCACGTTGCGCAGTTGCCGCACGTTGCCCGGCCACGGATACGCGGCGAGTTGCTCGGCGAGCGACGTGTCGAGCGTGAGCACGTGGCCGGTCGCCTGCGCTTCCTCGGCGAATACCGCGGCGATCACGTCGCGCACGTCCGCGCGCTCGCGCAGCGGCGGCAGTTCGAACGTCGCACCGCTCAGCCGGTAATACAGATCCTCGCGGAACGTGCCGTCGGCCACCATGCGCGCGAGATCGCGGTGCGTCGCGCAGATCACGTCGAGATCGACGCGCACGGGCGTATCGCTACCGAGCGGCACGACCTCGCCGTCGGCGAGCACGCGCAGCAGGCGCGTCTGCAGCGTGAGCGGCATGTCGCCGATTTCGTCGAGGAACAGCGTGCCGCCGTCGGCGAGCGCGATCTTGCCGCGCGCGCCGTGCTTGCGCGCACCGGTGAACGCACCCGCCGCATAGCCGAACAGCTCGCTTTCGATCAGCGCCTCGGGCAGCGCGCCGCAGTTGACCGCGACGAACGGCCGTGCGCGTCGCGCACCGGCGTCGTGGATCGCGCGGGCGAATACTTCCTTGCCTGCGCCGGTTTCGCCGAGTACGAGAATCGGCAGCCGCTTGCTCGCGACACGCAGCGCGAGTTCGGCCTGCTGCGCGACGCGCGCGTCGCTGCTGTGCAGGAACGGCGTCAGGGCGCCGACGTGGCGCTGCGCGGTGCCGGGGCGGCGCGATGCCGTGCCGGTTTCCCGGCCGGCGCGCCGTAGCGGCGCGCGCAGCCGCGCATAGAGCGGGGCACCCGTCGCGCGCAGCCGCAGCGCGACGATCGTGTCGAGCCGCGCGGCGTCGCGCAGCGGCATCTCGGTTGCGTCGAAGATCTCGTCGATATGGCGCGGTTCGCGCAGCGCCGGCAGCGCGTCGCGCGCCTGCCGGTTCGCGGCGACGATGTTGCCGCACTCGTCGAACGCGATCAGCCATTCGGGCTGCGCCTCGACGTAGTGACGATTCGGATGCCCGAACAATATCCAGTGTTGCGCGGTGCTGTGCACGAAATAGCCGTCCTCGATCAGCGCCGCGCTCTGCCGCACGAGCTGGTACACGAGACGCTGGCTGTCGCGGCCGTCCGGCGACTGGACAGCCGACGCGTCGAGCACGCCGATCAGTTCGCCGCCTGGCGCGAAGATCGGGGCCGCGCTGCAGGTGAGCGTGGTGAACGCCGCGCGGAAGTGGTCGGTCTTGTGCACGGTGATCGGCGCGAGATCGGTCAGCACGCTCGCGACCCCGCAGGTGCCTTCCTCGCTTTCGGACCAGCACGAGCCGATGTGCAGCCCCGCATGACGGAAGTCGTTGCGGCGTTCGCGGTCGATCCGGTAATCGATCGTCACGCCGTGCGCGTCGGTCAGCATCACGCAGTAATCGGCGACGCGAATCATGTCGTGCAGGCGCGTCAGGCACTGGCCCGACGCGCGCAGGAAGGCTTCCTCCTTGTCGCGCACCTCGCGCAGCTCGGCCGCGGTCAGCACGCGCGGGCCGATCGACGACGCGGGGTCGAGCGCGTAGCGCTCGAGCGAGCGCTGCCACGACGACACGAGACGCGCGGAATCGGCAGGCGCGGGCAGGCGTCCGGCGAGCGCGCCGAGCACACGGTCGGCGTGCTGGGCCTGGGGGACGGCGTAGGGCATGGTCGGCTCCGGTTCCGTACGACGGGGAATTCGATGTTCTTGTAGCACATCCGCCGGCGCGGATCACATTGCATCGCAGCACGCGCGCGGCGTGAGACGTTCGTCTCAGCGGCATCTCAGCCGGTCTCGCGCGATTGAGACGCGCGGGCGTGCCGCGCGCGATGGTGGCCCACGTCATGGTGTTGCGCGCCGCGCCGCGATACGCGTGGCTTGCCGGCCGACGCGCAATCCGGATGAAGGTGCCGAAGCCGGTGCGCCGGGACATCGACGGCGTGAGACGCACGGGCGGTTTCGCGGAGCGTCGGGCTGTCAAGGAGGCAGATGTCGCTGATCGGCATGTCCGCAGAGCCAGTCCGCACGCGGGTTCCGTGGTCATCGCACACACGGTGGCACGCCGCTTGCAGATGTCATGGGCAAGCCCGGCGCGGTCGCGTCGGGTGCGATGATCCGCTGCCCTCGATGACGGCGGACGACACATGCAGGGCCGGCGCGAGCGCCGGTCCACTGGATGGAGACAAGCCCGTGACGACGCCCGTGACCGTCGGCGTGATCGCGAACCCCGCATCGGGGCGCGACATTCGCCGCCTGACGACGCATGCATCCGTGTTCCCGACGGCGGAAAAGGCCAACATGGTCGTGCGCCTGCTCGCCGGCCTCGGCGCGATGGGCGTCGAGCGCGTGCTGACCTTACGCGACAAGACGGGCATCGCGACGCTGCTGATGCGTGCGCTCGATACGCATCGCGCGGTCGCGCCGCACGAACGCTGGCCCGACGTCGAATTCGTGGACCTGCCGATCTCCGATACCGTCGCCGACACGCACGCCGGCGCCGCATACATGCACCGGATGGAAGTCGCGCTGATCGTCGTGCTCGGCGGCGACGGCACCCATCGCGCGGTCGCCGCGCATTGCGGCGCGACGCCGCTCGTCGCGCTGTCCACCGGCACCAACAACGCGTTTCCCGAACATCGCGAGGCGACCGTCGCGGGCGTCGCGGCCGGACTCGTCGCGACCGGCGCCGTGCCGGCCGAGGTCGCGTTCGCGCGCAACAAGCGGCTCGTCGTGCGCTGCGGGGCGGGCCCGAACGCGGGGCGCGAGGAGATCGCGCTCGTCGACGTGTGCGCGGCCCGCCAGCGCTTCATCGGCGCGCGCGCGATCTCGGGGCCTGACGACATCGACACGCTCTATCTGACTTTCGCGGAGCCGGACGGCATCGGCCTGTCCGCGCTCGGCGGCGCGTGGGCACCGCTCGAGCGCAGCGCGCCGCACGGGCTCGCGATGCGTTTCGCCGCCGATGGCAAGACCGCCGGCACGCCGCTCGTCGCGCCGATCGCACCCGGCCGCGTCGATCGCGTCGTGATGCGCAGCTGCGAGCGGCTCGAGCCGGGTGCGTGGCAGACGATCCCGTTCGAACACGGCACGCTCGCGTTCGATGGCGAGCGCGAGATCGAGGTCACGCGCGGCGACCGCTACGAGATCGCGCTCGACTGGCGCGGGCCGCTGACCGTCGATGTCGGCCGCACGCTGCGTTACGCGTCGTCGCGGCAGTTGCTGCGCGATGCCGGCGCGTGGCGCGGCTGACGCCGGCTTCACGTTTCACCGACGGCCGGGCCGTCGTGCAATCCGTCGCCGGGGCGTTGCCGCGGCGGCATTCGCAGTCAGACCTATCAAGGAGACACACATGACCGTTTCGACACAGCTCAGCAGGGACACGCTGCTGGATGCGTATCGGCTGATGCGCACGATCCGCGAATTCGAGGAGCGCCTGCACGTCGAGTTCGCGACCGGCGAAATCCCCGGCTTCGTTCACCTGTACGCGGGCGAGGAGGCCTCCGCGGTCGGCACCATGTTGCACCTCGGCCTTGAGGACTATGTCGCCACCACGCACCGCGGGCACGGCCACTGCATCGCGAAAGGCGTCGACGTGCACGGGATGATGGCCGAGATCTACGGAAAGAAGACGGGCGTTTGCCACGGCAAGGGCGGTTCGATGCACATCGCCGACCTGTCGATGGGGATGCTCGGCGCGAACGGGATCGTCGGCGCGGGCGGCCCGCTCGTGTGCGGCGCGGCGCTCGCGGCCAAGCACAAGAAGACGGGCGGCGTCGGGGTGTGCTTCTTCGGCGACGGTGCGTCGAATCAGGGCGTGATCTTCGAATCGATGAACCTTGCGTCGGTGTGGCGGCTGCCGGCGATCTTCGTGGCAGAAAACAACGGTTATGCGGAAGCGACGTCGTCGAGCTGGTCGGTCGCGACCGACAACATCGCCGACCGCGCGAACGGCTTCGGGATGCCGGGCGTGATCGTCGACGGCTTCGACTTCTTCGCGGTGCACGAAGCGCTCGGCGAAGCTGTCGCACGCGCACGCAACGGTGGCGGCCCGACGCTCGTCGAAGTGAAGTTCACGCGCTATTTCGGTCACTTCGAAGGCGACGCGCAGACCTATCGCGCGCCGGGCGAAGTACAGAAGCTGCGCGACGAGAAGGACTGCCTGAAACATTTCGAGACGCGCGTCGTGCGTGCCGAGGTGCTGACGACCGACGAACTGCGCGCGGTCGATGCGCAGGTGAAGGCGCTGATCGACGACGCGGTCGCGCAGGCGAAGGCCGCGCCGCTGCCCGACGCGGCCGATTTGCTGACCGACGTGTACGTGTCGTACCCGTGAGCGCGATGTGACACAGCGGCCACCGGCCTGCAGCCGGCACGGCGAACCCAATATTCCAGGAGACGGACATGGCAAGGAAGATCACTTATTCGCAGGCGATCAACGAGGCGCTCGCGCAGGAAATGGCGCGCGACGACAGCGTGATCGTGATGGGCGAGGACAACGCGGGCGGCGCGGGCGCGCCGGGCGAGGATGACGCATGGGGCGGCGTGCTCGGCGTGACGAAGGGGCTGTTCCACAAGTTTCCGGGCCGCGTGCTCGATACGCCGCTTTCGGAAGGCGGCTACATCGGCGCGGCGGTCGGCGCGGCCGCGTGCGGGATGCGGCCCGTCGCGGAGCTGATGTTCATCGATTTCATGGGCGTGTGCTTCGACCAGATATTCAATCAGGCCGCGAAGTTCCGTTACATGTTCGGCGGCAAGGCCGTGACGCCGGTCGTGATTCGCGCGATGTACGGCGCCGGCCTGCGCGCGGCCGCGCAGCATTCGCAGATGCTCACGTCGCTGTTTACGCACATCCCGGGGCTGAAGGTCGTGTGCCCATCGACGCCTTACGACGCGAAGGGGCTGCTGATCCAGTCGATCCGCGACAACGATCCCGTGATCTTCCTCGAGCACAAGCTTCTCTACACGCGCGAAGGCGATGTGCCTGAGGAATCCTATGCGATTCCGTTCGGCGAGGCGAACATCGTGCGCGACGGCGATGACGCGACGATCGTCACCTATGGCCGCATGGTGCACCTCGCGACCGACGCGGCCGCGAAGCTCGCGAAGGACGGCATCCAGGTCGACGTGATCGACCTGCGCACGACGTCGCCGCTCGACGAGGAAACGATCCTCGAAAGCGCGGAGCGCACCGGGCGCGTGGTGGTGGTCGATGAAGCGACCCCGCGCTGCTCGATCGCGACCGACATCGCCGCGCTCGTCGCGCGGCGCGCGTTCCGATCGCTCAAGGCACCGATCGAGCTCGTGACCGCACCGCACACGCCCACGCCGTTCGCCGGCGTGCTGGAAGACCTTTACATCCCATCCGCCGACGCGATCGCGCAGGCGGTACTGAAGACGAGGAGCTGACACGATGTCGATTCACATGATCACGATGCCCAAGTGGGGGCTGTCGATGGAGCAGGGGCAGGTCAACGGTTGGCTGAAGGCGATCGGCGAACGCGTGACGAAGGGCGACGAAGTGCTCGACGTCGAGACCGACAAGATCTCGTCGGGCGTCGAGTGCGCGTTCGACGGCACGCTGCGCCGACAGGTCGCGCAGGAGGGCGAGACGCTGCCGGTCGGTGCGCTGCTCGGCGTGGTGGCCGCGGCCGAGGCAAGCGATGCCGACATCGACGCGGCGATCGCCGAATTCCAGCGCGATTTCGTGCCGGCCGCGGCCGCCGACGACGCGTCGGGTCCGCAACCCGAGAAGGCGCCGATCGGCGGACGCACGGTCCGGTTCCTGAAACTCGGCGACGGGTCGGGTACGCCTGCGGTGCTGATCCACGGCTTCGGCGGGGACCTGAACAACTGGCTGTTCAACCACGCGGAGCTGGCCGCGCATCGGCCCGTGTGGGCGCTCGACCTGCCCGGGCACGGCGAGTCGGGCAAGGCGGTCGACACGGGCAGTCTCGACGAACTGGCCGACGCGGTGCTCGCGCTGCTCGACGCGCAGCACATCGATCGTGCGCATCTGATCGGGCATTCGATGGGCGGCGCGGTCGCGATGGCCGCGGCCGAACGCGCGCCGCAACGCGTCGCGTCGCTGACGCTGATCGCGAGCGCGGGGCTCGGCACCGATATCAACCGCGCCTATATCGACGGCTTCGTCGCCGGCAACAGCCGCAACACACTGAAGCCGCACCTCGGCGCATTGTTCGCCGACGACGTGCTCGTCACGCGGCAACTGGTCGAGGATCTCGTCAAGTACAAGCGGCTCGAAGGTGTGCAGGCCGCGCTGGAGAAGATCGCGAACGCCGCGTTCGACGGCGCGTCCCAGCGGCGCGTGTTCCGCGACCGCGTCGAGGCGCTCGCGCCGCGCACGCTCGTGATCTGGGGCGAGCGCGACGAGGTGATTCCGGCGCAGCATGCGCAGGGCTTGCCGGACGGCGTGCGGGTCGAGGTGATCGCCGGCAGCGGCCACATGGTGCAGATGGAGGCGGCTGCCGACGTGAACCGCTTGATCGTCGCGTTTCTCGGAGACTGACGATGGCCGCCGCGCTCGAACGACCCAGTCTCACCGCGCTCGGCCAGCCGGGCGCGAGGAGCCGCGACAAGCTCGCGCGCATTCCGGTGCGCGTCGAGCCCGCGGCCGGCGCGGCGCTGCCTAAGCCGCCGTGGCTGCGGGCGCGGCCGATGATGAGCGGGGCGGTCGCCGACATGGCGGCCGTGCTGCGCGATCATCGGCTGCATTCCGTCTGCGAGGAGGCGATGTGCCCGAACATCGGCGAATGCTTCGCGCAGCGCACCGCGACTTTCATGATCATGGGCGGACTGTGCACGCGGCGCTGCCCGTTCTGCGACGTCGCGCACGGCCGCCCCGATCCGCTCGATCCCGACGAGCCCGCGCGGCTCGCCGACGCGGTCGCGGCACTCGAACTACGCTACGTCGTGATCACGTCGGTCGATCGCGACGACCTGCGCGATGGCGGCGCTGCGCATTTTGCGGCCTGCATCGCGGCGGTGCGCGCGAGCGTGCCGGGCATCGGCGTCGAGGTGCTGACGCCCGATTTCCGTGGCCGCGTCGCGCGGGCGCTCGATGCGTTGTCGTCAGCGTGGCCGGACGTGTTCAATCACAATATCGAGACGGTGCCGTCGCTGTATCGGGCGGCGCGGCCGGGCGCCGACTATCGCGGTTCGCTCGAACTGCTCGCGCAGGCGAAGGCCGCGCGGCCGACGCTCGTGACGAAATCGGGCTTGATGCTCGGGCTCGGCGAGCGCGACGACGAGGTGCGGGACACGCTGCGCGACCTGCGCGCGCACGAGGTCGACGTGCTGACGCTCGGCCAGTATCTCGCGCCGTCCGCGCACCATCTGCCGGTGCGCCGCTACGTGAGCCCCGATGCGTTCGCCGCGTGGCGAGACGAGGGGTTGGCGCTCGGGTTCAGGGAAGTCGTTGCCGGTCCGCTCGTGCGGTCCTCGTACCACGCGGCCGACGTGCTGGAGGGCGCGTAGGCCGCGCGCCATGCGTCATGAGCCGTATGCGCTGACGGCCGGTTGCGTGCGGCTGACGTGGCGCAGGTAGAGCGCGAGGCCTGCGCCCGCGAGCATCAGGCTGATCGTGTTCGCGAACCAGAAGCCGCGCGCGCCGGTCAGCCAGGCGGGCGCGATGCCGCCGACGTCGAAGCCGAGCACGTAGCCGCCGCCGAGCCCGACGCCCCACAGCGCGACCGCATAGATCACGGTCGGCACGACCGCGACCTTGTACGCGCGCAGCACGAATGCGGACGTGATCTGCAGTGCGTCGAAGAAGTGGTAGCAGGTGACGATCGCGACGAGCGGCAGCGCGGCGGCAGCCACGGCCGGGTTCGGTGTGTAGCCGCCGACGATCAGCGGACGCAGCGTGAACACGAGCACGCCATACGCCGCCGCGATCCCGCACGCGAGCATCACGCTGTGCCGGCCGAGCAGGCGTGCCTCGTCCGGGCGGCCGGCGCCGAGTGCGCGTGCCACCAGCGTCGACGCCGCGACGCCGATCGACAGCGGCGTCATGTACAGCACCGCGCCGATGTTGCCGGCGATCTGGTGGCCGGCGAGCGTCGTCGTGCCGAATTGCGCGATGAAGAGTGCCATGCACGTGTACGACGTGACCTCGATCAGGTATGACAGGCCCATCGGCACGCCGAGCTTCAGGATCGCCTTCTGGCGTGCCCAGACGGGCCAGCAAAAGCGCGAGAAGATCGAAAGCGGCGAGAACACGTCGAGCTTCGCGAGCAGCGTGAAGCCGATCAGGGCGAGCGCCCAGTTGATCAGCGTGCTGGCGAGCCCGCAGCCGGGCCCGCCGAGGGCCGGCACGCCGAAGCCGCCGAAGATGAACCACACGTTGAGGGGAAACTTGAGCAGCAGCGCGCCAACCTGCAGGATCATCGCGAGGCGCGGCTTGCCGGCCGCGTTGGCCAGCGCGTTGTAGATCCGGAACACGAGGCTCGCCGGCAGGCCGTACGACAGGATTCGAAGGTAATCGACCGTGCGATCGTGCAGCGCGGGCGGTGCGTGCGCGATGTGCAGCAGCGGTTCGGGAAAGTGCAGCAGCAGGAAGCCGGGCACCGCGAGCATCAGCGCGAGCCACAGCGCCTGACGGACTTCCTCGCCGATTTCCGCGTAGCGCCGCGCACCGTAAAGTTGCCCGGTGATGGGCTGCAGCGCGGACAGGATGCCCGTCATCCCGATGTAGACCGACACGTAGATCGACGAACCGAGCCCGAGTGCGGCCAGGTCGATGGCCGAATACCGGCCGACCATCGCCGTGTCGATCACGCCGAACGCGATGATCGCGAGCTGGCCGACGAGCACCGGCCACGCGAGACCGACGATCCGGCGGATGTCGGCGAACATCGTCAATCGACCGTCCGGTGGCGCGGGCCGCGGCGCTTGACGGGCGCCGTTGGCCGCTCGATGCGCTCGTACAGGCGGAAGCGTTCGTCGCGGTCGGCGACGCGACGGCCTTCCCACACGAGACGCCACACATATTGCGACATCGCGCTCGGCTCGCCGAAGTCCGCGCGGTCCTGGCGCAGGATCACGTCGCAGTCGCCCGAGAATTCGAAGTGCATGTCGCCGAAGTAGGCGAAGGTCGCGATCTGCGCATCGCCGAGCCGCACGGGCGCGATGCACTCATAGTCTTTCGGCAGATGCGACGCGATCTGTTGCGCGACATCGCTGTAGGTCCGGCCGTAGTTGACGATCGGCAGCCACAGCGTCATCAGCAGCACCCACATCAGCGTGGTGCCCGCGCCCGACAGCACGACGCTGCGCCACAGCACCTTCGGCTGGCGCGAGATGCGCCAGCGCGCGAGCAGGCACCAGCACACGGTGACGATCACCGCGCAGATGAACGAGAGGATCTTGAAGTGCGGTTCGTAGCCCGGCACCAGGCGCGCGAGGTTGCGCGCGAGCGGGTGCGGGAAGCCGGTGAGCGACGCAAGCCATACGAGCCACACGAAGGTGCCGAGGATCGTGAAGCTCAGCACCGCGAACCAGTCGAACGCGTTGATCGCGCCGCGCTTGAGCGTCGGCAGCGCGAAGGTAGCGAGCACCGCGAGCGGCGGCAGCAGCAGCATGTACATGCGGTTCGACTGCTGGCTCTGCAGGATCACGAGCGCGACGAGCGGTACCACGACCGACAGCGGAATCGCGATGTGCGCGCGGCGGCGCATGCCGGCCCAGCTCCACCACGCCCAGATCGCGAGCGGCCACGCGGGCCACGTGAAGAGCGGCAGGTTTTTCGCCGCGTAGGCGAGCACCGCGGTTGGCGGGCCCGAGAAGCGCATCAGGCTGCCGTGGATCCACTGGTTGAAGAACCACGCGGCGTCGTCGGGTGCCGCGTGGAACGCGGCGAGCGGCCACAGCGCGAAGATCGCGGCCGCAAGCGGCAGGCCGATCAGCGGCAGGCGCAGGTTGCGCATCTCCGGCGTGACGAGCCACAGTGCGGCCGTGCCGGCGAGCAGCGCGACGACGAGCACCGGGTTGCCGGACAGCGCGACGAGGCCGATCGCGACGCCCCACCACAGCGCCCCCTGCATCGGCTTGTCGATGCCGCGCACGATGCCGTACACGAACATCGCGATCCACGCGAACTGCGCGAGCTGCGGCGTCGTTTCGTGGCCGCGCTCCGCGAGCCCGAAGCACGCGACGAGGACCAGCAGCGCGCCGTCGGCGAGCGTGCGGCCGTAGTCCCGCGGCTCCGGCTCGCCGCCGAATGCGTACTTGAACGGCTGGACCTCGGCGCGCCGGCCGAGCAGGTAGGCGGCGTACCAGACGAACGCGCACGCGAGGCAGAACAGCACGCCCGTGTCGACGCGCGACGCGTTGCTCGCGTCGACCCACGGTGCCAGCGCGCGGATCGACAGCGCGCCGAGCCAGTAGCCGAGCGGCCCGTCGGTCGTGATGAACTTGCCGACGAGATTCGGCAGCAGCCAGTCGTGCCAGCCGCCGGTGGCCGTCGTCCACATCACGCCGAAGCCTGCCGCGTCCTCGTTCTTCCACGGGTCGCGGCCGAACAGGCCGAACGCCGCGTAGACGAGGCAGAGCGTAAGCAGCAGCCAGCGCGGCAGCGCGCGCGTGGCGGAGGCGGTGAGACGAACGACTGGCTTCATGCAGATGAGTGATTTGTTATGAGCAGGCGGCCGGCGCGGTCATGCGCCGACGGCGCCGGATTCGGGCATCCGGCATTGTAGACGCGCCGGCCGTTGCGCGTCGGACGATTGCCCCTGCACCGGCCGCCGTGCGGTGTTTTCCCGGCGAGCGGAGACAAAAAAGGGCAGCCTGGGCTGCCCTTTCGTGCGGTACCGGTGCGTTGCAACCACCGGATCGGTGCGAAGCTTACTTCGCGACCTTGCCGCTGGCGCGTGCGCCGAACTTGTTCTTGAACTTCTCGACACGGCCTGCCGTGTCCATGATCTTTTGCTGACCCGTGTAGAACGAGTGCGATTCCGACGACACTTCGATCTTGGCGAGCGGGTAGGTCTTGCCTTCGTGTTCGATGGTTTCACGCGTCTGGATCGTCGAGCGCGTGATGAACTTGAAGCCGTTCGACATGTCTTGGAAGACGACTTCGCGGTAGTCCGGGTGAATGCCAGGTTTCATGATGTTCCTTGGTGAGAGCGGTAGCCAACCCGCCGCTTGCCGTGCCGGACCGCGCGCATTCGCACGATTCAGCCGACGTCAAGCCCGGCGCGAGCCACTTGCCTAAGGTCGAAAAACGGCGATTATGCCAGAAAATCAGACGGTTGACGAATAATTTTCATCACGCGTCGAGGGCGCCCGTCCGGGCCGGATCCTGCCGATAGTAGCGGGCGAGCAGCCGGTAGAGCTCCGGAAATTCGGACTCGAACGCACGCGGTCGCACGAACAGCGCCTCGCTGCACACCGCGAAGAACTCCGACGGGTGATCGGCCGCATAGGGGTCGATCAGCGAGTCGCGCTCGAAGCGCGCCCACGCGCGATCCGGCACCGCATCGACGCGCGCGCAGAACTGGTCGTATGCATGCTCGAACACGTCGGCCCACGCCTGCGCGTCGAGGTGCGGCGCGTGCCAGCAGCGAAAAAGGGGCGGATACCCGTCGGCCTCGCCATTGACCATGTCGATCTTGTGCGCGAACTCGTGGATCACGACGTTGTATGCGTCGCGGCCGTCCGTCATCTGCGCGTCTTCCCACGACAGGATCACCGGGCCGCCTTCCCACGCTTCGCCGCTCGCATCCTGCTCGACTTCATGGACGACACCGTCCTCGTCCTGCACGGTCTTGCGGATGACGAATTCACCCGGATACACGACGACGCCGACCCAGCCGTCGTACAGCGACAAATCGAGGTTCAGCACGGGCAGGCACGCCTGCGCGGCGATCGCGACAATCATCTCGTCGGTCAGCGCGAGTCCGTGCGCGGTCGAGAACGATTTCTTCGCGATGAACAGGCTCGTCAGCTCGCGCAGCCGACCCAGATCGCCGGGCGACAGCGCGTCGAGGAATGGCAGGCGCGCGACGGTGTCCCGCCACAGCTCGTCGGGAATCGGATGGCTGCGCAGCGCGCGGTCGCGGCGGCGGTCGTCGAGCCAGCGGGTCAGTTTCGAGAGCATGGAAGCAGCGCGGGAGAATCCAAAGCCTGTCTTTTAACTCAATCGATCTCTTTTTGCCATGCCGCGAAGAGACCGCCGACGAGCGCGACGCCCGCGAGGAAATAGAAACCGTCGAGCGACGCGAGGAACGACGCCTGTTGCGCGACCATTCGCGCGATCGATGCGATCGCGAGGGCGTGCGCCTCGTTCAGCGCATGGCCGGCAGCCGCGTAGCTGCGCGTGAGCGCGTCGACGGTTTGCTGGAACAGCGGATCGAACACGTTCGCGCGCTCCACGAGCCGCGTCTGATGTACGGCCAGCCGGTGCTGCTCGACGATGATCACCGACGACGTCGCGAACGAGATCGTCAGTTGCCGCACGATGTTCTTCAGCCGGTAGCCGTGCGTGTATTCGTCGATCGCGAAAATGCGGAACGTCAGGTTCGCGACCGGCAGCACGATGAACAGCAGCAACAGCCCGCGCAGCAGCAGCGGGACGATCAGCGCGGCCTCGCCGACCTGGGGCGTCATCCGCGTCATCCACAGCGCTGCGACGATCGCGATCGCGAACCCCGGCACGACGAACCATTTCTTGTGCGTGACGCGCTTCGCGTGGCGCAGGTAGACGAACAGCGCGGTGGCCGAGATCAGCGACATCGTGCCGACCAGGCGCCCGGCGTTCTCGACCGGATAGCCGAGCCCGCCTTCGAGCAGGCGGGAGGTCAGGTAGCTGAAGCCCGTCGACTCGTAGTAATAGAACATATACAGCAGCAACCCGACCTGGAACGTGCGCTCGCGAAACGCATGCAGTCGCACGAGCGGCGTCGGATGGTTCCACTGGTGATAGGCGAACCACGCGAGCGCGCCAAGTCCCCCGATCGTCAGCAGGATCAGCATCGGCGAGCCGCTGTAGAGCTGGTAGTGCACCTGCTGCAGCACGATCTGCAGCGCGCCTTGCGCGAGCGCGAATACGACGTACGGCCAGAAATGCCCGGAGCCGCGCTCGTCGTCGGGCGTTTTGCCCGAATCGGGCAGCGTGAGGAGCGCGAGAATCGCGAACGCGATGCCTGCGGGCGCGGTGCACGCGAACAGCGCGCGCCACGTCAAATGCGCGACGAGCAGCCCTCCGACGATCGGTGCAAGCGCGCTGCCGAGCAGGATCATGATCAGGAACGCGCGCGTGGCGGGCGGCCGCTCCTGCGGCTTGAAGCTGATCTGGATCAGGATCCGGCATGCACCCATCATCGGGCCGATGAAGTAACCCTGGAAGCCGCGCGCGAACGCGAGCTCGAGCGACGTGTCGGCGAGTGCGGCCGCGATCGCGCCGAACGAGAACATCAACATGCAGCCGGCGACGTAGCGGCGATGGCCGAGCCGATCGACCCACCATTGCTGCTGCAGGATGCCGAGCACGGCCGTGACCGCATACGCGCTCGACGACCACACGAGCTCGTCGGGCGACGCGTTGATGCCGCCCGCGATGTAGCTCGCGAAGAACGAGAAGGCCGCGTTGTCGAAGTAGTCGATGCCGGTCACGAGCGCGAGCGCCCACGGGAACAGGTCCGCGCGCAGGTTCGCACGGCTCCACAGCGGCGGGCGACCCGGCGCGACGTTCATTCCCGATCCTTGCGCGCGCGCCGCGTGCCGGCTTCGGCTTGCCGCTGCGCGATCAGCGTGTCGGGGTTTTCGCCGGCGAGGCGCCGTTCGATGTAGTCGATGTCGTGCTGCAGTTCCTTGCGCAGCGCGACGGCTTCCTTCAGCTCGCGCTGGACGGCCGCAATCCGCTGGTCGAGCGTGTCGATTTGCTCGGCGAGCCCCGAGCGGATGTCGCGCAGCGACGCGTCCGAATAGCGGCGCCGGCCGTCGCCCGTTTCTTCCAGCGGGCGCTTGAGCATCTCGGTGATGCCGTGTAGCGAAAAGCCGAGCGCGCGCAGCCGCAGGATGCGGGCGAAGCGTTCGAGATCGGCTTCGTCGTAGAGGCGATAGCGGCCGCCGCTGCGTGACGGTGTGACGAGCCCGCGCTCTTCGTAATACTTCAGTGTGCGCGGCGTGACGCCGAGCCGCGACGCGGCGTCGCTCACGGTCAGCAGCGAGGGGGAGGCGTCGTTCGGCATTGGATTGGCGCGGCTTCGGTTGGGGCGATGGCGCGATTATAGATCAACCTGTACGTTCACGTTCAGGTTGACGTGAAAAAACGGCTGCCGGGCGAAATGCGCGGGCAGCCGTTCGTTGCGGTGCGGGGGCGATCAGCCGCCGCGGCGCATCAGGTCGAAGAACTCGGAGTTGCTCTTCGTCTGGCGGATCTTGTCGAGCAGGAATTCCATCGCCTCGACTTCGTCCATGTCGTGGATGAACTTGCGCAGCACCCAGATCTTTTGAAGGATCTCGGGCTTGATCAGCATTTCTTCGCGGCGCGTGCCCGACTTGTTCAGGTTGATCGACGGATAGACGCGCTTTTCCGCGAGACGGCGCTCGAGGTGCACTTCCATGTTGCCGGTGCCCTTGAACTCTTCGTAGATCACGTCGTCCATGCGGCTGCCGGTTTCGATCAGCGCGGTGCCGATGATGGTCAGCGAGCCGCCTTCCTCGATGTTGCGCGCCGCGCCGAAGAAGCGCTTCGGGCGCTGCAGCGCGTTCGCGTCGACACCGCCCGTCAGCACCTTGCCCGACGCCGGGATCACGGTGTTGTACGCACGTGCGAGACGCGTGATCGAGTCGAGCAGGATCACGACGTCGTGCTTCATTTCGACGAGGCGCTTGGCCTTCTCGATCACCATTTCGGCGACCTGCACGTGACGCGTGGCCGGTTCGTCGAACGTCGAAGCGATCACTTCGCCGGCGACCGAGCGCTGCATTTCGGTCACTTCTTCAGGGCGCTCGTCGATCAGCAGCACGAACAGGATGACGTCGGGATGGTTCTGCTTGATCGCATGTGCGATGTGCTGGAGCATCACGGTCTTGCCCGACTTCGGCGACGCGACGAGCAGGCCGCGCTGGCCCTTGCCGATCGGCGCGATCATGTCGATGATGCGGCCCGTGACGTTCTCTTCGCCGCGCATTTCGCGTTCGAGCGACAGCGGCTTGTTCGGGTGCAGCGGCGTGAGGTTCTCGAACATGATCTTGTGTTTCGAGGCCTCGGGCGGCTGCCCGTTGACTTTGTCGACCTTCACCAGCGCGAAGTAGCGCTCGCCGTCCTTCGGCGTGCGGACTTCACCTTCGATGGTGTCGCCGGTGTGCAGGTTGAAGCGGCGGATCTGCGACGGGCTGATATAGATGTCGTCGGTGCTCGCGAGGTACGACATTTCCGGCGAGCGCAGGAAGCCGAAACCGTCCGGCAGCACTTCGAGCGTGCCGTCGCCGAAGATCGTCTCTCCCGTCTTGGCGCGCTTTTTGAGAATGGCGAACATCAATTCCTGCTTGCGCAGGCGGTTCGCGTTTTCGATCTCCAGGCCATTGGCCATTTCGATCAGTTCGGACACGTGCAGAGACTTGAGCTCGGATAAATGCATACGGAGAACCCGCCAGGGAGGAGATGCGACGAAAAGAAATAAGGGAGGAGGGCGAGCGGAAGCGCTCTGAGACTTAATGCGTCTTGTAGACGTTTTTTGATTCTAGCATACGCCGATTCGCGCCTGAGCGGCCGATCGGCGGCTTGACGGCGGACGTGTTGTCGGTTGACAACACGTCCGCGGAACAGCCGGTATTACAGGTGGCTGTCCAGGAATGCGGTGAGCTGCGACTTCGACAGCGCGCCGACCTTCTGCGCGGCGGCCGCGCCGTTCTTGAACAGGATCAGCGTCGGGATGCCGCGCACGCCGAACTTCGCAGGCGTTGCCTGGTTGTCGTCGACGTTGATCTTCGCGATCTGCAGCTTGTCGCCGTAATCCTTCGCGACTTCGTCGAGGATCGGGGCGATCATCTTGCACGGGCCGCACCATTCGGCCCAGAAGTCGACGAGCACGGGCTTGTCGGATTTGACGACGTCCTGTTCGAACGATGCGTCGCTGATGTGTTTGATCTGTTCGCTCATTGGGTCAATACCTCTTACGGTTCGGGGACTGCCTGCTCGGCGCGTTGCGGCGCTCCGGCGGCCTTGTCGGCTGCCGGCCGCTGCCGCAGGTCACTCCCTCTCCGGAAGGAAGGGCGTAAGCGCTGCTTGGCGCGGCTCGCGGGTCGTTCGGGCGTCATATTAGCCTAAATTGCTATCTGCTGCGGGCGGTGATAGTAGCCGCTACGCGAGTAGGGGTACGACGCGCCGTTTGACCGTTGTGTCCCGAACGTGGAGGCCGGCGCGCAAAATACAAGAGTCACGAAGCGTCACGATATATGACCGCGGGTTCGCGCCGGATTGGAGAGCCCGCACGCGCGTCGGTTTGCTCGATCTTTGGCCTTGTTGCGAACAAACGGTCGCATTCGGCCGGAAGCGGTGATAGAATATGCCGTGACGGGCCTCCTCGCATGGTGGGGCGGTGAACCTGGTCAGGTCGGGAACGAAGCAGCCACAATCGTTTTCCGCCAGTGCCGAGGGTCGGGCTCGTCACCTTTCCTCTCGCCCCGTTCGCCGGGCGTTTTTTATTTCTGCGTCATTCTCCGTTCTACCTGCGCATTGCCCGTCTTCCGCACCGTTTCACGTGTCGGCGCGACGCAGCGTTACTGATACAATTTCCCGATGACCTATCAAGTTCTCGCACGCAAGTGGCGTCCGAAGGATTTCGCTTCGCTCGTCGGCCAGGAGCACGTCGTCAGGGCGCTCACGCACGCGCTCGACGGCGGGCGTCTCCATCACGCCTATCTGTTTACCGGAACCCGCGGCGTCGGCAAGACGACGCTGTCGCGGATCTTCGCGAAGGCACTCAACTGCGAAACCGGCGTCACGTCGCAGCCGTGCGGTGTGTGCCGCGCGTGCCGCGAGATTGACGAAGGCCGCTTCGTCGATTACGTCGAAATGGACGCGGCGAGCAACCGCGGCGTCGACGAAATGGCCGCGCTGCTCGAGCGCGCGGTGTACGCGCCCGTCGATGCGCGCTTCAAGGTCTACATGATCGACGAAGTGCACATGCTGACGAATCACGCGTTCAACGCGATGCTGAAGACGCTCGAGGAGCCGCCGCCGCACGTCAAGTTCATCCTCGCGACGACCGATCCGCAGAAGATTCCCGTCACGGTGCTGTCGCGCTGCCTGCAGTTCAACCTGAAGCAGATGCCGGCCGGGCACATCGTGTCGCATCTCGAACGGATCCTCGGCGAAGAGCGGATCTCGTTCGAGCAGCAGGCGCTGCGCCTGCTCGCGCGCGCCGCGCAGGGCAGCATGCGAGATGCGCTGTCGCTGACCGACCAGGCGATCGCGTATTCGGCGAACGAAGTGACCGAATCGGCTGTGTCGGGCATGCTCGGCGCGCTCGACCAGACCTACATGGTGCGCCTGCTCGATGCGCTCGCGGCCGGCAACGGCCCGGAGATTCTCGCGATCGCCGACGAGATGTCGCTGCGCAGCCTGTCTTTTTCCACCGCGCTGCAGGACCTTGCGAGCCTGCTGCACCGGATCGCGTGGGCGCAGTTCGCGCCGGGCTCGGTTCTCGACGAATGGCCGGAAGCGGCCGACCTGCGCCGCTTCGCGGAGACGCTGAGCCCCGAGCAGGTTCAACTGTTCTATCAGATCGCGACGGTCGGACGCGCGGAGCTCGGCCTTGCGCCGGACGAATACGCCGGCTTCACGATGACGTTGCTGCGGATGCTCGCGTTCGAGCCGGCCGTCGGCGCCGGCAGTGCGCCAGGCGGTCAGCCGGCCGTGCCGCGTGCCGTGCCCGCGGCTGCGCCGCGTGTGGCAGCCGCCGCGTCGGCGGCGCCCAAGCCGTCTTCGGAACAGGCAGCCGCCGCGGGCGCAACACGCCCGCAAGCGGCCGCTCCGGTCGCGCCCGCTGCGCGTCCGTCGCCGGCCCGGTCTGACGAAGCGGTGACTTCGCCTGCCGTGAAGCCTGTTTCGACGCCGGCAGCGGCTGCTGCCGCAGCGCCGCAGCCGGAAGCAAACCCGGCACCGCAGGCAGCACCGGCGAGCGATGCGCTGCCCGCTGTCCGCAACGAACCCGAATTGCCTGCTGCCGCCACGCGCAACGACGAACCAGCGTCGGCTGCCGAACAGGCGCCGCGTGTCGCGCCGGCCGAGCCCGTCGCGCGCCCGGCGGCCCGCGGCGGTGCGGCTGCCGCACTCGACGTGCTACGCAATGCCGGCATGCGCGTGTCGTCCGACCGTTCGCGGGCGGGCGGCGCGTCGAAACCGGCGGCGGCCCAGCCGGCCCCGGAGAAACCGGCGGCATCGCGACCTGCCGTGCAGGTGCAGGTGCCGACGCCGCGCGCGGCGGCACGCGCGCCGCAGCCAGCCGACACGCGCCAGGCCCCGCCGCCAGCCGACACGCGCCAGGCCCCGCCGCCGTGGGAAGACATTCCGCCGGACGAATACGTGCCGCTCAGCGCCGACGAGATGTTCGGCGGTGCGGCGGACGACGGCTTCGTGCCTGTGTTCGACAGCGGCCCCGATGACGTGCGCATTGCGCCGAAGGCGGCGGAGGCGCGTCCGTCCACACCGGTCGACACGCGCCCGCTGCCGCCCGCGATCGCGCTCGACCCGGTCGGCTTCGACGGCGAATGGCCGGCGCTGGCCGCACGGTTGCCGCTGAAGGGCGTCGCGTATCAGCTCGCGTTCAACAGCGAGCTGACGGCCGTCGACGCGACGACGTTGAAACTGTCCGTGCCGGTGCCGCAGTACGCGGACGCCGCCCAGGTCGCGAAACTGAAGGCCGCCCTGGCCGACGCGCTCGGCAAGCCCGTCGAGGTCGAGGTCGAGGTCGGGCCCGCGCGGCGCACCGCGGCGGCGCTGGATGCGGCCGCGCGTGCGGCACGCCAGCGCGAGGCCGAGCAGGACATCCATGGCGATCCGTTCGTCCAGCAACTCGTGCGTGACTTCGGGGCGCGTATCGTCGAAGGCTCGGTGCGGCCGCTCGCCGATTTGGCGCCGGACGGCACATCCCCGACGCTGCATTGAACGAATCGCACCGCGACAGGCACAATCACGCCCGCACATATTGACCGGCGCGCGCCGCGTGCCGGTTTTCACACGATCAAGAAGGAGTATTCCCATGTTGAAAGGCAACCTCGCCGGACTGATGAAGCAAGCGCAGCAAATGCAGGAAAACATGAAGAAGATGCAGGAGCAGCTTGCGCAGATCGAAGTCGAAGGGCAGTCGGGTGCCGGGCTCGTCAAGGTGACGATGACCTGCCGCAACGAAGTGCGTCGCGTGGCGATCGACCCGAGCCTCCTCGCGGACGACAAGGACATGCTCGAGGATCTGGTCGCGGCAGCGTTCAACGATGCCGTGCGCAAGGCCGAGGCGACGTCGCAGGAAAAGATGAGCGGCATGACGTCCGGCCTGCCGTTGCCCCCGGGCTTCAAGCTGCCGTTCTGAGCGCAGCGTCCGTTCAGTCCGATCAGTTCGTTCTGCTTTCAGCCGCCGTATGAAACAGCCGTCCGCCCTGTCCGCCCTCGTCGAAGCGTTGCGCGTATTGCCCGGCGTCGGGCCGAAATCCGCGCAGCGCATGGCGTACCACCTGATGCAGCACGATCGGGAGGGCGCGGAGCGGCTCGGCCGGTCGCTGCTGTTCGCGACCGAGCACCTGCAGCACTGCGAGAAGTGCAATACGTTCACGGAAGCGCAGATCTGCGAGGTGTGCAGCGACGAGGAGCGTGATCCGACGTTGCTGTGCGTCGTCGAGACACCGGCCGACCAGATCATGCTCGAGCAGACGATGACGTATCGCGGGCTGTATTTCGTGCTGATGGGGCGGCTGAGCCCGCTCGACGGAATCGGCCCGAAGGAAATCCATTTCGACCGCCTCGTGCGGCGCGCGTCCGACGGGATCGTCAAGGAGGTCGTGCTTGCGACCAACTTCACGAACGAGGGCGAGGCCACCGCGCACTACCTCGGCCAGACGCTGAAGGCGCGCGGGCTCGCGGTCACGCGCCTCGCGCGTGGCGTGCCGGTGGGCGGCGAGCTCGAATACGTCGACGCGGGCACGATCGCCCGCGCGATGCTCGACCGCCGCACGATGTAAGCCGGGCGTCGCCGGCCGGCGGCGCCGTTCCTCATGTCAGGGAGACACATGAGCGCCAGTCAGGGCCCCCTCGCGGGCGTCAAAGTGCTCGAATTCGGGACGCTGATCGCGGGGCCGTTCGCGTCGCGCCTCTTCGGCGAATTCGGCGCGGAAGTGATCAAGATCGAGGATCCGAACGGCGGCGACCCGCTGCGCAAGTGGCGCAAGCTGCATCCGGAGCGGGGCGGCACGTCGCTGTGGTGGTCGGTCCAGGCCCGCAACAAGAAATCGGTCACCCTCAACCTGAAATCCGATGCTGGCAAGACGATCGCGCGGCAGCTCGCGCGCGAGGCCGACATCGTGATCGAAAACTTCCGCCCGGGCCTGCTCGAGAAGCTCGGGCTCGGCTACGACGTGCTGTCGGCCGACAACCCCGGTCTCGTGATGGTGCGCCTGTCCGGCTACGGGCAGACAGGCCCGTACCGCGACCGGCCGGGCTTCGGCGCGATCGCCGAATCGATGGGCGGGTTGCGCCACATCACCGGCTATCCGGACCTGCCGCCGCCGCGCATCGGCATCTCGATCGGCGACTCGATCGCCGCGCTGCATGGCGTGATCGGCGGGCTGATGGCACTTCACCACCGCAAGGTGAACGGCGGCGCGGGGCAGGTGGTCGACGTCGCGCTGTACGAAGCGGTGTTCAACATGATGGAAAGCGTGGTGCCCGAGTACGGCGTGTACGGGATGGTGCGCGAGCGCACCGGCGCGTCGCTGCCGGGCATCGTGCCGTCGAACACCTACGCGTGCCGCGACGGCAGCATCGTGATCGGCGGCAACAGCGACCCGATCTTCAGGCGGCTGATGAAGGCGATCGAACGCGACGATCTCGCCGACGATCCGGCGCTTGCACGGAACGACGGCCGCGTGCCGCGCACGCAGGAGATCGACGATGCGATCGCCGCGTGGCTCGCGCCGCGTACGATCGACGAGGCGCTTGCCGTGCTCAACGCGGCCGACGTGCCCGCCGGGCGCATCTACAGCGCCGCCGACATGTTCACCGATCCGCAGTTCGTCGCGCGGCAGATGATCCAGCGCTTCAAACTGGCCGACGGCACCGACATTCCGCTGCCGAACATCACGCCGAAGTTGTCCGACACGCCGGGCGAAACGCGCTGGCTCGGGCCCGAACTCGGCGAGCATACGGACGAGGTGCTGCGCGGCCTCGGCTACGACGTACAGGCGATCGCCGCGCTGCGCGAGGCCGGCGCGATCTGAGTGCCCGAGGGCCGGGCGCTTCGCGTCGGGCTTCCGCGAGGGCAGCCTCTCCCGAGGGGCACGCTTCGGGGCGGAAAACGCCGGGCGGCACAACGTTGTCTCGCGCCCGCGGAACGCCGCCGTGCAATGCGGCGGCGCACCGCGCGCGCGGCGTGCATGCAGGCCCGTCCGCAGCCGCCTGACTGTCGCTCTCGCGCCATCTTTCCTCGGTTACAATCGCCGGATGCGAATCCTACTCAGCAACGACGACGGCTATCTCGCCCCCGGTCTCGCCGCGCTCAGCGACGCGCTGCAGCCGCTGGCCGACCTCACGGTGATCGCGCCCGAGCAGAACTGCAGCGGCGCATCGAATTCCCTCACGCTGTCGCGGCCGCTGTCGGTGCAGCGCGCGACGAATACGGGTTTCTTCTACGTGAATGGCACGCCGACCGATTCGGTGCACGTCGCGTTGACGGGGATGGCCGACGCGAGGCCCGACCTCGTCGTGTCCGGGATCAACAACGGCCAGAACATGGGCGAAGACACGCTCTATTCAGGGACCGTTGCGGCCGCCACCGAAGGCATCATGTTCGGCGTGCCGGCCATCGCGTTTTCGCTGGCCGAGAAGGGCTGGGCGCATCTGACGGACGCGGCGCGCGTCGCCGCGGAAATCGTCGAACACTATCTCGCGCATCCGCTGCCCGGTCAGCCGCTGCTGAACGTCAATATCCCGAATCTGCCGTATGGGGAACTGAAAGGCTGGCAGGTCACGCGCCTCGGCAAGCGTCACCCGTCCCAGCCGGTGATTCGCCAGACCGACCCGCGCGGCGAGCCGGTCTACTGGATCGGTGCCGCGGGTGCTGCGCTGGACGCGAGCGAAGGCACCGATTTCCACGCCGTCGCAAACGGTTTCGTATCGATCACCCCGCTGCAGCTCGATCTCACGCATACGCAAATGCTGCCCGCAACGCGCGAATGGGTGCGCGCAGGAGGGCGGGCTTCATGAGCGGCGAGCGCGCGAAGCGGTTTCCGCTCGCGCTCGAAGATCTCAAGCGAGCGCCACGCAAATCGGAAGGCCGGGCCGGCGAACGCCATGCGGCGGGCGCGGTGCCGAAGGCCGTCGACAAGTCCGCCGCCGTGCTGAAGCCGGTGGCGGTGAAGACGGGCGTCGCCCGCCCGGTGCCCGGCACGACCGCCGCGAAGCCGGCGACCGCGCCGAAACCGACCGCGCTGAAGCCGGCGATGCCCAAGCCGGCTGCGCCGAGCGTCGCGCCGGCCGGTGCGTTCGCGCTGACGTCGGAACGTGTGCGCGAGCGCATGGTCGAACGCCTGCGCGCGAACGGCGTGACCGACGCGCGCGTGCTGGATGCGATGGCCGCGGTGCCGCGTCACATGTTCGTGGATCCGGGGCTCGCGACGCAGGCCTATGAGGATGCCGCGCTGCCGATCGGTCATCAGCAAACGATTTCAAAGCCGTCGGTCGTCGCGCGCATGATCGAGCTCGCGATGGCCGGCCGCACGCTCGAGCGCGTGCTCGAGATCGGCACCGGTTGCGGCTACCAGGCCGCGGTGCTGAGTCACGTGGCACGCGACGTGTATTCGATTGAACGCATCAAGCCGCTCTACGAGCGCGCAAAGCTGAACCTGCGGCCGCTGCGCGTGCCGAACATCCGTCTGCATTACGGCGACGGGCGTGTCGGTCTGCCGTCCGCGGGCCCGTTCGACGCGATCGTGATCGCTGCGGCGGGGCTCGACGTGCCACAGGCGCTGCTCGAGCAACTCGCGATCGGCGGGCGGCTCGTCGCGCCGGTCGGCGCGCAGAGCGGGCAGCCTCAGGTGCTCACGCTTGTCGAGCGCGTCGCGCACGCGCAATGGCGGGAGTCACGGCTTGATCGCGTTTTCTTTGTCCCTTTAAAATCCGGAGTGATTTGAAACCGATGAGTATGTTGCGCGCGATGCAAAACAACCGAACCAGGGAACCGCTCACGTTCGCCCAGCGCGCGATCTGTGTGGCTGCGTTCTCCACGCTACTGGCCGCCTGTGCGACGCGGCTCGACAACGCGCCCGTCGTCGACCGCTCCGGAACGCTCGGCACGACCGCCGCCGCCCAGCCGGCGGTGCCGCTCGGCCCGCCGCCGCCCGGCTTCTACCGTGTGAAACCGGGCGATACGCTGTACCGGATCGCGCTCGAAAACGGACAGAACTATCGCGACATTGCCGCGTGGAACAACCTGGCGAACCCGAACCAGATCGAAGTCGACCAACTGCTGCGCGTCGCGCCGCCGGGCGGTGCCGCGGTTGCAGGCTCGCCGGCTGCCGCGCCGATCGCAGGCGCCGCCGTCGCGACCGCACCGCTCAGCAGCGGTCCCGCGACGCCGGCCGCAGGCTCGTCGTCCGCGGTCACGCCGCCGGCTGCCGGCGCATCGAGCGATACGGCCGCGGCGCCGAGCGGCCCCGTGACGTTCGCATGGCCCGTGCGCGGCCCGGTGCTGAACGGTTTCGACGACGCGAAGAACAAGGGCGTCAATATCGGCGGCACGTCCGGCGAGGCCGTGAAGGCGGCGGCCGACGGCCGCGTCGTCTACTCGGGCAACGGCCTGCGTGGCTACGGCAATCTCATTATCATCAAACACGATGCAACTTACCTCACGGCGTATGCACACAATCGCGCTTTGATGGTAAAAGAGGGGGACGCGGTAACGAAGGGGCAAAAGATCGCCGAGATGGGTAACAGCGATGCCGACCGCGTGATGCTGCATTTCGAGGTTCGCCGGCAGGGTAAACCTGTCGATCCGCTGAAGTATTTGCCGCCTCAATAACCGAGACGACCATGCCGAAATCGAAGCGCCACGAGCCGCAAGCCGAATCTGAGAAGATCAGTCGTGCCACGCAAGCATCGGTGGAGCGAGCTGGCGCTTCGACGGACGACGAAGACGACGTCGCGGAAAACGAACGTGATCTCGAGGCACGCGACGCCGAGGCGGACGGCGACGACGAGCGCGAAGGCCGTGCGGAAGCCGCGCCCGACGTCGACGATTTCCGCGCATTGCTGCAGGCCGAACTCACGGCCGACACGATCCAGCATTACCTGAATCGCATCAGCGTGAAGCCACTCCTGACCGTCGAGGAGGAGCAGCGCTATTCGCGTCTCGCGAAGGCCGGCGAATTCGAGGCGCGGCAGGTGATGATCGAGCGCAACCTGCGTCTCGTCGTCAGCATCGCGAAGGGTTACCTGAACCGCGGCGTGCCGTTGCTCGACCTGATCGAGGAAGGCAACCTCGGCCTGATGCACGCGATCGAGAAATTCGACCCGACGCGCGGCTTTCGTTTCTCGACCTACGCGACGTGGTGGATCCGCCAGAGCATCGAACGGGCGATCATGAACCAGGCGCGCACCGTGCGCCTGCCCGTGCACGTGATCCGCGAACTGAACCAGGTGCTGCGTGCGAAGCGCCACCTCGAAAAAAATTCGATGTCGACGGGCGAGGCGGCCGAGCGCCGCGAAGCCAGCATCGACGACATCGCCTATCTCACCGGCAAGACCGCAGAGGAAGTCACCGACATCCTCGCGCTCAACGAGCACACCGCGTCGCTCGACGCGCCGCTCGATCTCGATCCCGCGAGCAGCCTGCTCGACCTGCTGCCCGACGACCAGAGCCAGTCGCCCGACGCCGAGGTGCAGCACCGCGAACTCGAGACGCTCACGCGCGCGTGGCTGTCGCGGTTGTCCGACAAGCATCGGCACGTGATCGAGCGCCGCTTCGGCCTGAACCACATCGAACCGGCCACGCTCGAGGAGCTGGCCGACGAGATGGGGCTCACGCGCGAGCGGGTGCGGCAGATCCAGCAGGAAGCGCTGGTGCGCCTCAAGCGGTTCTTTGCCTCCAACGGCGTGCGCAAGGACGCCGTTCTGTAACTGATGACTCCGATTCTCGTTTTTGACATCGAGACCATTCCCGATGTCGACGGCATTCGCCGTCTGGAAGACCTGCCCGCGACGCTCGACGATGCCGCGGTGGCCGAACATGCGTTCGCCGCGCGCCGCGAAAAGACCGGCAGCGATTTCCTGCCGCATCACCTGCAGCGCATCGCGGCGATTTCCTGCGTGTTCCGCGACAACAATGGTTTTCGCGTGCGCTCGCTGGGCACGCCCCAGGACAACGAGGCGACGCTGGTCCAGTCGTTCTATCGCGTGATCGAGAAATACACGCCGCAGCTCGTGTCGTGGAACGGCGGCGGCTTCGATCTGCCGGTGCTCCATTACCGTGCGCTCGTGCATGGGATCCCCGCGACGCGCTACTGGGATCTGGGCGAGGACGACCGCGAATTCAAGTGGAACAACTACATCTCGCGCTATCACTCGCGACACACCGATCTGATGGACGTGCTCGCGATGTATCAGGCGCGCGCGAATGCGCCGCTCGACGCGCTCGCGAAGCTGTGCGGCTTTCCGGGCAAGCTCGGGATGGACGGCAGCCAGGTGTGGCCCGCGTTCCAGGACGGCCGGATCGAGGAAATCCGCAACTATTGCGAAACCGACGTCGTCAATACTTACCTGCTGTATTGCCGGTTCCAGCTGATGCGCGGCGGCCTGACGCCGAGCGAGTATGCTGACGAGATCCTGCTCGTGAAGAACGCGCTGGCACAGGAGCCCGCGTCACATTGGGCCGAATACCTGGCCGGTTTCGACGTGTAACGCGGGAGGCTCGCGCCGCGGCAGCGATCAATCGAGTTCGAGCACGATCGGCTGGTGATCCGACGCGCGCACGTCGCCGTCGATCTCGCAGCGCGTGACGCGTGGCAGTAGCGTATCGGTCACGAACACGAAATCGCATGCGAGCGGCCCTTCCGGCCATTGCGCCGTGTCGTAGACGCCGGCAGTCGGCGGCGGCGTGCAGCCCGGGTGGAGGGCAATCCACGCATCGAAGAACGGCGGCGCGTCGGCGATCGGCGCCAGCATGCGCCGGTACGCATCGCTGCCGAACGCGCTGTTGAAATCGCCGCAGACGATCGCGTCGCGCGGCTGGTCGGTCGCGCTGAACGGCCCCGTCGCATTTTCCGCCGGCGCGGGCCGGTCCGCGTGGGCGCAGGCCTCTCGGTGCTGATCGCGCAACGCATCGACCTGCGCGAGTCGCTGGCGCGCCGAATAGTATTCGAGGTGCGTCGTGACGACCCGCAGCGGGCCCGGTGGCGTCACCAGCTCGACGTCGAGTGCGACACGCGGCATCGATGGCGCGCCCGCGTCGGCCGGCCACGGCAGCAGGTGGCGCAGCACGCGCCGGACGGGCAGCCGGGTCGCGATCGCATTGCCGAACTGGCGACGCGCCGCGCCGGGTTCCAGCGCCGGCAGGTCGGCGCCGATCGCGTCGACGATCGCATAGCCGGGCAGCAACGCCGCCAGTTCGGCGAACTGGTCGGGACCCGGCCGGCCGGGCAGTGCGCTGAAGCCGCGCGTCACTTCCTGCAGGCACAACACGTCGAAGTCGCCAAGCCGGCGGGCGGCGGCGATAGTGCGGGGAAGGTCGACGACGCCGTCCGCGTCCCGACCCCATTGAACGTTCCAGTCGATCAGTCGCATGGTCGAGTCTCCTGCGAGCAGAACTTATGCCGTCCGTGGCCTGGCGAGACGCCGCGCATGCGGGCCGGCGGCAGACCGTGCCTGTATGACGCGGTGCGGTAGGCGCATCCATATCGACGCTTGCGCCACGAAAGCGGGCGATGCGGGCTTTCGTCGTCTACAATCTCGCCTTCTTCAACGTTTTGTCAGGAAAAGCTGGTGTCCGAAGCCGTCCCCACTTCTGCGCGCAAATCGAAAAATGCGCCCGTCGCGCCCGGGCCTGCCCCGGTTCTCGAGATCGAATCGCTCGACATGGAAGCGCGCGGTGTCGGCCGCACGACGACCGAGGACGGCTCGCCGGGCAAGGTCATCTTCGTCGAGGGCGCGCTGCCCGGGGAGCGCGTGACCTATTCGAGCTATCGTCGCAAGCCGAGCTACGAGCAGGCGACCGTCGTCGATATTCTGCGCCCAAGCGTGCTGCGCACGCAGCCGAAGTGCAAATTCTTCGGCACCTGCGGCGGCTGCTCGATGCAGCACCTCGACATGCGTGCGCAGGTGGCGATCAAGCAGCGCGTGCTCGAGGACAACCTGTGGCACCTGTCGAAGCTGCGCGCCGAGACGATGTTCGCGCCGATCCACGGCCCGTCGTGGGGTTACCGCTACCGTGCGCGCCTGACCGTGCGCAACGTCGCGAAGAAGGGCGGCGTGCTCGTCGGATTCCATGAAAAGAAGAGCAGCTATGTCGCCGACATGACGAGCTGCGAAGTGCTGCCGCCGCACGTGTCGGCGATGCTCGTGCCGCTGCGTCGGCTGGTGGAGGGGCTGTCGATCCGTGACCGGATGCCGCAGATCGAGCTCGCGGTCGGTTCGCAAGTCACGGCGCTGGTGCTGCGCGTGCTGGAGCCGATCAATGCGGATGACGAAGCGCTGCTGCGCGCGTTCGCGGACGAGCACAAGGTGCAATTCTGGCTTCAGCCGAAGGGCCCGGACACGGTCACGCCGTTCTATCCGCTGGACGTGCCGCTCGACTACACGCTGCCGGAGTTCGGCATCCGCATGCCATTCAAGCCGACCGATTTCACGCAGGTCAACCATCAGATCAACCGCGTGCTGGTGGGCCGCGCGCTGCGCCTGCTCGCGCCGTCGCGCGACGATCGCGTGCTCGACCTGTTCTGCGGGATCGGCAACTTCACGCTGCCGCTCGCGCGGCTGTCCCGCGAGGTGATGGGCATCGAAGGCAGCGAGACGCTGACGACGCGCGCGCTGGCGAATGCGCGCGAGAACGGTGTCGACGGCCATACGACGTTCGCGTGCCGGAACCTGTTCGAGGTGACGGGCGACGACCTTCGTGCGCTCGGCGCGTTCGACAAGTTCCTGATCGACCCGCCGCGCGAAGGCGCGCTCGCGGTGTCGAAGGCGCTGGCCGAAATCGCGCAGAGCGGCGAAGGCCCGCTGCCGAAGCGCATCGTCTACGTGTCGTGCAACCCGTCGACGCTCGCGCGCGACGCGGGCCTGCTCGTGCACGAGGCCGGCTATCGGCTGAAGGGTGCCGGGGTCGTTAACATGTTCCCGAATACGTCGCACGTCGAATCGATCGCGCTGTTCGAGCGCGACTGAGCGGGCGGGCGGTGGACGTAAAAAAACCGGCCCACGAGGCCGGTTTTTTTCGGTGTCTAGCGACCGTCAGTTGCGGTTGCCGCCGAAGATGCCGAGCAGCGCGAGCAGGTTCGTGAACACGTTGTACAGATCGAGGTAGATCGCAAGCGTCGCCGAGATGTAGTTCGTCTCGCCGCCGTTCACGACGCGCTGGACGTCGAACAGCATGTAGGCCGAGAAGATCGCGATCGCGAGCACCGACACGGTGAGCATCAGCGCCGGCAGTTGCAGGAAGATGTTCGCGACCGAGGCAAGCAGGATCACGATCACGCCCATGAACAGCCACTTGCCGAGCCCCGAGAAGTCGCGCTTGCTGACCGTGGCGATCGTCGCCATCGCGGCGAAGATGATGCCGGTGCCCCCGAACGCGAGCATGATCAGCGACGGGCCGTTCGAGAAGCCGAGGATGAAGCTCAGCAGGCGCGACAGCATCAGGCCCATGAAGAACGTGAAGCCGAGCAGCACGAACACGCCGGCCGCGCTATTTTTCGTCCGCTCGATCGCGAACATGAAGCCGAACGCGATCGCGAAGAACGCCAGCAGGCTCATCATCGGGCTGGTGGCCGCGAACAGCGAGAAGCCCGTCGCGACGCCGACCCATGCCCCCAGCACCGTCGGCACCATCGACAGCGCGAGCAGCCAGTACGTGTTCCGCAGCACGCGATTGCGAACCTCCGCGGTGCTGACGGAGCCGCCGCGGCCGAAATTGTACGGATAGTCGTTCATGGTTTCTCCTAACATTGAACGCGTGGGCGTCCCGGGCCGGTTCGGCGCACGCGGTGTGCGGCGCAGCAAACCGGAGCAGCTATGGCTAAGATACGTTCCGCACCGCTTGGTTTCAATGGCAGGGCGGCGCAAAAACATATGGATTCTGAACCTTTCACTCGTGTAAGGGTTCAATCGCAATGATACACGGGATCGTGCTACAATAGCGGATTCATTTGAACCTGTAACTTCTTAATTTCTTGGAGTTTTTATGGCAATCGAGCGCACCCTGTCGATCATCAAGCCGGATGCGGTGGCAAAGAACGTGATCGGCCAGATCTACAGCCGTTTCGAAGGCGCCGGCCTGAAGATCGTCGCATCGCGCATGGCACACCTGTCGCGTGCTGACGCAGAGAAGTTCTATGCAGTTCACGCAGCGCGTCCGTTCTTCAAGGATCTCGTCGATTTCATGATCTCGGGCCCGGTGATGATCCAGGTTCTGGAAGGTGAAGGCGCGATCCTGAAGAACCGCGACCTGATGGGCGCGACGGATCCGAAGAAGGCGGAAAAGGGCACGATCCGCGCCGACTTCGCCGACAGCATCGACGCGAACGCCGTGCACGGCTCGGACGCAGCGGAAACGGCTGCGGTTGAAATCGCGTTCTTCTTCCCGGAAATGAACGTTTACTCGCGCTAAGCCCTGGCTGACAGCAAGTAGGCAGGATTCAGCGCACGCGGCAAGGCAGCACATCATGACGAGCGAAACTTCCGTCAATCTTCTCGACTTCGATGCCGAGGGTCTTGTCGCGTACTGCGGCAGCCTCGGCGAGAAGCCGTTCCGCGCCAAGCAGTTGCAGCGCTGGATCCATCAGTACAACGCTGGCGATTTCGACGGCATGACCGACCTCGCGAAGTCCCTGAGAGAAAAGCTCAAGGGCCGCGCGTCGATCGTGATGCCCGATATCGTCAGCGATCACGTTTCCACCGACGGCACGCGCAAGTGGCTGATCGACGTCGGAAACGGCAATGCGGTCGAAACCGTTTTCATCCCGGAAGAGACGCGCGGCACGTTGTGCGTGTCGTCGCAAGCCGGGTGTGCGGTCAACTGCCGCTTCTGCTCGACGGGCAAGCAGGGCTTCTCCCGCAACCTGTCGACAGCCGAAATCATCGGCCAGCTCCGGATGGCCGAATTTGCACTGCGTGCGTCGCTCGGTCGCGCGCCCGGTCCGAACGGCAAGGCCGAACGGGTCGTCACCAACGTGGTGATGATGGGCATGGGCGAGCCGCTGCTGAATTACAGCGCGGTCGTGCCCGCGATGCGGCTCATGCTCGACGACAACGCCTACGGCCTGTCGCGCCGCCGCGTCACATTGTCGACGTCCGGCGTGGTGCCGATGATGGACCGCCTCGGCGCCGAACTGCCTGTCGCGCTCGCCGTTTCGCTCCACGCACCGAACGACGCGTTGCGCGACGAACTGGTGCCGCTCAACAAGAAGCATCCGCTTCGCGAGCTGATGGCCGCGTGCCAGCGTTATCTGAAAGTTGCGCCGCGCGACTTCATTACTTTCGAATACTGCATGCTCGACGGCGTCAACGACACCGAAGCGCATGCGCGCGAACTGCTGGCCGTCACGCGCGACGTGCCCTGCAAGTTCAATCTGATCCCGTTCAATCCGTTTCCGGAATCGGGCCTCATCCGCTCGAAGCCGGAGCAGATCAAACGTTTCGCACAGGTCCTCATCGACGCGGGTGTCGTCACGACCGTGCGCAAGACGCGCGGCGACGACATTGACGCCGCGTGCGGCCAGCTGGCCGGCGCCGTGAAGGACCGCACGCGCCTGGCGGAGCGAACGGGCGCAGCAGCAAAAATCATCGAAGTTCGGGCGGTTTGACGGGGATGCCCGAACCTTTTGGCGGTACAACACGCGAATAGCGATCGGACGCGGCGCCTTGACGCCGCGCATGATATGGACGGTTGCGGGAGCCGGCGGCGCCCGCCAGTGAAGAAGAATCGACGCGAGGACAAGGATGAGTGAGCCGCAGCCGACAAACGGCGCAGAGATGAATGCCGCGAAGCCGGCGCAGGCAGGGCTTGAAACGCTGGCGGCCGTCGGCAGCCGGCTGGCGGAGCTCCGGGAAGCGAAGGGCTGGACGGTCGACGACGTGTCGGCGCGGCTCAAGGTCGCCCCGCAGAAACTGCGTGCGCTCGAGGCAGGCGACATCAGCCATTTGCCCGGCGTGACGTTCGCGCTTGGCGTCGTGCGCAGCTACGCGAAAATGCTCGGTGTCGATCCCGAGCCGTTTGCACAGGCGTTGCGCCGCGAGCGCGGCGTGCCCGAAGTCGATCTGTCGATGCCCGCGTCGTCGGGGACGGATCTGCCGCGCGGCCGCGTATCGATTCCGCTCGGCGGCTCGTCGCGCCATCATCCGTGGCTGTGGGGGACGGCGATCGTTGTCGTCGCGGTGATCGCGGTACTCATGTGGCACACTGGCGGCGATACGTCGAGCTGGCTCGCGCGCTTCAAGAGTGGCGGCGACGCCGAACATGCGTCGGCGGCGAGCGCGTCGGCGGCGTCTTCCGCCGAAGAGGCGGTCGCCGGCGGTGCGTCGACGGCAGTCGGCAACGACGTCCCGGCGCAGGTTGTAGCATCCGCTGCGCCACCGCAGGCTGTCGCGTCGGCTGCTCCGGTTGCTTCGGCTCCGGCCCCGACGGCCGTCGTGCCTGCGTCGCAACCGATCGTCGCGTCGGCGGCGGCGAGCAGCGCGGCCGTGTCGGCGCAGCCCGCGAGCGTCGTGGTGGCGGCAGGCCAGTCGATGGTCGAACTGAAGGTCAAGCAGGATTGCTGGTTCAGCGTGCGCGACAAGAACGGCAAGGAGCTGTTCTCGGCGCTTGTGCGGGCCGGCGAGACGAAGCAGGTTGCCGGCGACGGGCCGTTCAAGGTCACGATCGGCAACAAGGCAGGTCTTGATACGGTCGCGTTCGACGGAAAACCCGTCGATCCGGCGAAATATTCGGCAGCGCGGGGTAACGTGGCGCGGTTCACGCTGCCCTGACGTCAAGCGCCGTGACGCAGGCCTGTCCTGGACAGGCCGCGAGGGCACGGCGCTTTTTCAATTCATGCGCCGCCTCGCGGCGCATTCCGCGTAAATGGATCTATCGATGCAATCCGAAGCTCAATCCCCACGCAGCAGTCAGATTTGTTCAACCGAGCCGGTGTTCGGCGGGCATCAGCCGCGTCGCGTGTCGCATGCGGTGGATGTTCGTTGGGGCGGGCAGCTCGTGACGATCGGCGGCGATGCGCCGGTGCGCGTGCAGTCGATGACGAATACCGACACGGCCGACGCGATCGGCACGGCGATCCAGATCAAGGAACTCGCGAATGCGGGCTCGGAACTGGTGCGCATCACGGTCAATACGCCTGAGGCCGCGGCCGCCGTGCCGGCGATCCGCGAGCAGCTCGACCGGATGGGTGTGACCGTCCCGCTCGTCGGAGATTTCCACTACAACGGCCACCTGCTGCTGCGCGACTATCCGGGCTGCGCGGAGTCGCTGTCGAAGTACCGGATCAACCCGGGTAACGTCGGCCAGGGTGCGAAGCGCGACACGCAGTTCGCGCAGATGATCGAGGCCGCGGCGAAGTACGACAAGCCGGTGCGGATCGGCGTGAACTGGGGCAGTCTCGACCAGGACCTGCTCGCGCGCATGATGGACGAGAACGGTGCGCGTGCGCAGCCGTGGGATGCGCAGAGCGTGATGTACGAAGCGCTGATCCAGTCGGCGATCGGCTCGGCCGAGCGCGCGGTCGAACTGGGTCTCGGCCGTGACCGCATCGTGCTGTCGTGCAAGGTCAGCGGCGTGCAGGACCTGATCGCCGTGTACCGCGAGCTCGGCCGCCGCTGCGGGTTCGCGCTGCACCTCGGTCTGACCGAGGCGGGCATGGGCTCGAAGGGCATCGTCGCTTCGACGGCCGCGCTCGGTGTGTTGCTGCAGGAAGGGATCGGCGACACGATCCGCATTTCGCTGACGCCGGAGCCGGGCGCGTCGCGCACGGGCGAAGTGATCGTCGGCCAGGAAATCCTGCAGACGATGGGCCTGCGCTCGTTCGCGCCGATGGTGATCGCGTGCCCGGGCTGCGGCCGCACGACGAGCACGCTGTTCCAGGAACTCGCGATGCAGATCCAGACCTATCTGCGTGAGCAGATGCCGGTCTGGCGCAAGGAATATCCGGGCGTCGAGAAGATGAACGTCGCGGTGATGGGCTGCATCGTCAACGGCCCGGGCGAGTCGAAGCACGCGAACATCGGCATCAGCCTGCCGGGTTCGGGCGAAAACCCGGCCGCGCCCGTCTTCATCGATGGCGAGAAGGTCAGGACGCTGCGCGGTGAGCGGATCGCCGAGGAATTCCAGCAGATCGTCAGCGACTACGTCGCACGCAATTACGGCCGCACCGAGGCCCTGAACTAAATTCGTCCACACACACGAACGATGACTGAACAGAAACGCAAGATCGAGAAGCTCACCGGCGTCAAGGGCATGAACGACATCCTCCCGCAGGATGCCGGCCTCTGGGAGTTCTTCGAAGCTACCGTGAAATCGCTGCTGCGCGCGTACGGCTACCAGAACATCCGCACGCCGATCGTCGAACATACGCAGCTCTTCACGCGCGGCATCGGCGAAGTCACGGACATCGTCGAGAAGGAGATGTACAGCTTCACCGACGCGCTGAACGGCGAGAACCTGACGATGCGCCCGGAGAACACCGCGGCCGTCGTGCGCGCGTCGATCGAGCACAACATGCTGTACGACGGTCCGAAGCGCCTGTGGTACATCGGCCCGATGTTTCGTCACGAGCGTCCGCAGCGCGGCCGCTATCGTCAGTTCCACCAGGTCGGCGTCGAGGCACTCGGCTTCGCTGGCCCGGACGCGGATGCCGAGATCATCATGATGTGTCAGCGCCTGTGGGACGACCTCGGCCTGACCGGTATCAAGCTCGAGATCAACTCGCTCGGCCTCGCCGAAGAGCGTGCCGCACACCGCGTCGAACTGATCAAATATCTCGAGCAGTTCGCCGATGTCCTGGACGAGGACGCAAAGCGTCGCCTGTATACGAACCCGCTGCGCGTGCTCGACACGAAGAACCCCGCGCTGCAGGAAATCGCGCAGAACGCGCCGAAGCTGATCGACTTCCTCGGTGACGAGTCGCGTGCCCATTTCGAAGGGCTGCAGCGCCTGCTGCTCGCGAACAACATCCCGTTCAAGATCAACCCGCGTCTCGTGCGCGGCCTCGACTACTACAACCTGACCGTGTTCGAGTGGGTGACCGACAAGCTCGGCGCGCAGGGCACGGTCGCGGCCGGCGGCCGCTACGATCCGCTGATCGAGCAGCTCGGCGGCAAGCCGACCGCCGCATGCGGCTGGGCGATGGGCATCGAGCGCATTCTCGAGCTGCTGAAGGAAGAGGATCTCGCGCCCGAGCAGGAAGGTGTCGACGTGTACGTGGTGCACCAGGGCGAGACGGCGCGCGAACAGGCGTTCATCGCGGCCGAGCGTCTGCGCGATACGGGCCTCGACGTGATTTTCCACTGCAGCGCTGACGGCGGCCCGGCAAGTTTCAAGTCGCAGATGAAGCGGGCCGATGCGAGCGGTGCCGCGTTCGCGGTGATCTTCGGCGAAGAAGAGGTCGCGAACGGCACGGTCGGCGTGAAAGCGTTGCGCGGTGCGGGCGAGGATGGGGAAAAGAACGTTCAGCAGACCGTACCGGTCGAAAGCTTGACCGAATTCCTAATCAATGCGATGGTTGCATCCGCCGAAGACGGCGACGACTGATCGCGCTGGCATTCGCTCGACAAGAAAAGCCTGAAAAGGAAGGAATCGCTCGCCGATGAGTTATCACGACGAACAAGAATCGATTGAAAGTCTCAAGGCGTGGTGGGCCCGCTGGGGCAACCTCACCACGTGGATCGTGCTCGCGGCGCTGGTCGTCGCGGCCGGTTTCAACGGCTGGAATTACTGGCAGCGCCGTCAGGCCGCCGAGGCTTCCGGGTTGTACGAGCAGGTGCAGAAGGCTGCCGCCGGGAATGACAAGGCGACGATGGCCCGCGCGGCGGCCGACATGGAAGACAAGTTCGGCAGCACGCCGTATGCGCAGATGAGCGCACTATTGGCAGCGAAGACGCTGTACGCAGCCGGCGATGCCGCCGGCGCGAAGGCGCAGCTGCAATGGGCCGTCGATCACGCCAAGGACGACGAGTACAAACAGATCGCGAAGCTGCGTCTCGCATCGCTGCTGCTCGACGAGAAGGCGTACGATGCGGGCCTCGCGCTGCTTTCCGGCACGCCGGTCGATGCATTCAAGGGTCTCGTGGCCGATCGCCGCGGCGATCTGCTTGCGGCGCAAGGCAAGACCGCCGATGCGCGCGCCGCATACAAGCTTGCGCTCGACGGCCTGTCGCAGGACGACCAGTCCGCGCGTCAGCTCGTGCAGTTCAAGCTCGACGCGCTCGGCGGCTGATCCCGGCCCTCTCAACCTCTTAACTCTGCTTCGCTAACCGATGAATTTGCTGAAACGTTACGCTGTGCCCGTAGCCTGCGCGGCGGCTGTCCTGGCATTGGCGGCCTGCTCGTCGTCGAAGGACGCGCGCCGCGTGCCGACGCCGCTCACCGAGTTCAAGCCCGTCATGGACGTGCAACAGGTCTGGAAGGCGAGCGTCGGCAAGGGCGGGCGCTACCTGTTCTCGCCGGTGGCCGTTGGCGACGCCGTCTACGCGGCGGGCGAGAACGGTTCGGTCGAGAAGATCGACGCGAAGACGGGCCAGACGCTGTGGCGCGCGAAGGTCGGCTCGGATCTGTCGGCCGGGGTCGGCAGCGACGGCAACCTGACCGCAGTCGGCGCGTTGAAGGGCGGCGTGTTCGTACTGGGCCCCGACGGCAAGCAACTGTGGAAGACGAGCGTGCAGGGCGAGATCTTCTCGCCGCCGCTGGTCGGCAACGGTCTCGTGATCGTGCGCACGATCGACGGCCAGGTGATCGCGTTCAACGCGCAGACGGGCGAGCAGAAGTGGAACTACCGCAACCGCGCGGTGCCGCTGAACCTGCGCGTGTCGGCCGGCATGACGTTCGCGGGCGATGCGGCCGTGCTGGCGGGCTTCCCCGGCGGCGGTCTTGTCGCGATCAACCTGCAGACGGGCGAGCCGTTCTGGCAGACGCCCGTGTCGTTCCCGAAGGGCGTGACCGAAGTGGAGCGTATCAACGACGTCAGCGGTCCGCCGACGCTCGTGGGTGCTCAAGCGTGCGCGGTCACGTTCCAGGGCCAGCTCGGCTGCTTCGACGCGAACTCGGGCCGTCCGCTGTGGGAAAAGGCGTTCTCGAGCCGCAGCGGTCTCGCGCAGGACGATTCGGTCGTCGCCGGCGGGGACGACTGGTCGGTCGTGACGGCCTACGACGCGGCGAGCGGCAATCAGCTCTGGCGTAACGACAAGCTGAAGAGCCGCGACGTCGGCGTGCCATACCTGCTCGGCCATGCGGTCGTGATGGGCGACTACAAGGGCTTCGTGCACTTCCTGTCGCGCGAGGACGGCAGCTTCATCGCCCGGATGAAAACCGACGGCAGCGCGATTACCGCGGCGCCGGTCCTGGCCGGCAATACGCTCGTCGTGCAGACGAAGGACGGCGGCCTGTACGGGTTCCGTCCGCGCTGACGCGCACGCAACGAGCGCAATCGCGGCGCGGCGGGCTCGTCCCGCGCGCGCGATTGCGCGACATGAAGGCGGCCGGTGTCCCCGGCCGCTCGGTATTTGAAAGGCAGTTCGAAACGAAAGACGACGGCGCGCAACGCGCGCCCGGCGCGCGCATCCGGCGCGGCGCGAATTCGTGATATTTTCATTCAGCGCAGCCGCCCGCAGCAGCGGGCCTCCCGCTGCTGCGCATCACCGTAGAAAACACAGATGAAACCGGTCATTGCCCTCGTTGGGCGCCCCAATGTGGGGAAATCCACGCTGTTCAACCGGCTCACGCGTTCGCGCGATGCGCTGGTTGCCGACTTGCCCGGCCTGACGCGCGATCGCCATTACGGCGAAGGGCGCGTCGGCGAGCGGCCGTATCTGGTCGTCGATACCGGCGGCTTCGAGCCCGTCGCGAAGGACGGCATTTTGCACGAGATGGCACGCCAGACGCGGCAGGCCGTCGAGGAAGCCGACGTCGTCGTGTTCATCGTCGACGGCCGTAACGGCCTCGCGCCGCAGGACAAGTCGATCGCCGACTACCTGCGCAAGACCGGCCGGCCGATCTTCCTGGTCGTCAACAAGGCCGAGGGGATGAAGTACACGGCGGTCGCGACGGACTTCTACGAGCTCGGGCTCGGCGATCCGCGCGCGATCTCGGCCGCGCACGGCGACGGCGTGACCGACATGATCAACGAAGCGCTGGAAGTCGCATACGCGGGCCAACCCGAGGAAGCGGACGAGGACGATCCGTCGCGCGGCATCAAGATCGCGATCGTCGGCCGGCCGAACGTCGGCAAGTCGACGCTCGTGAACGCGCTGATCGGCGAGGACCGCGTGATCGCGTTCGACATGCCGGGCACGACGCGCGATTCGATCTACGTCGACTTCGAGCGCAACGGCAAGAAATATACGCTGATCGACACCGCCGGCCTGCGACGTCGCGGCAAGGTGTTCGAGGCGATCGAGAAATTCTCGGTCGTGAAGACGCTGCAGTCGATCTCCGACGCGAACGTCGTCATTCTTCTGCTGGATGCGCAGCAGGACATTTCCGACCAGGACGCGCACATCGCCGGCTTCGTCGTCGAACAGGGCCGCGCGCTCGTGATCGGCGTCAACAAGTGGGACGGCCTCGACGACCATGCACGCGATCGTGCGAAAGCGGATTTGACCCGCAAGCTGAAATTCCTCGACTTCGCGAAATCGCACTACATTTCGGCCGCGAAGAAGACGGGCATCGGCGCACTGATGCGCTCGGTCGACGACGCGTATGCGGCGGCGATGGCGAAACTGCCGACGCCGAAGCTCACGCGCGCGCTGATCGAGGCGGTCGAGTTCCAGCAGCCGCGTCGTCGCGGTCCGGTGCGTCCGAAGTTGCGCTACGCGCACCAGGGCGGCCAGAATCCGCCGCTGATCGTCATCCACGGCAACGCGCTCGATGCGGTCACGGAAACCTACAAGCGTTACCTCGAAAACCGATTCCGCGAAACTTTCTCACTGACCGGGACTCCATTGCGCATAGAGTTCCGTTCGTCGAACAACCCGTACGCGGACAAGGGCTGAAGCAGGTCCTGCAAGGGGTAGGCCGCATGGCCTACGCCCGGGCGGGGCATGCAAAATCGGCTATAGTGTAGCGATTGGCGCCGGATCTCTTTTTCTTCGTCGCCAATCCAGATCAACCTGCAAAAAAAGATGGAGTACGCCATGAGCAACAAAGGGCAATTGTTACAAGACCCGTTTTTGAACGCACTGCGCAAAGAGCACGTTCCCGTTTCGATCTATCTCGTCAACGGCATCAAGCTGCAAGGGAACATTGAATCGTTCGACCAGTACGTCGTGTTGCTCCGTAATACGGTGACCCAGATGGTCTACAAGCACGCCATCTCGACGGTCGTGCCGGCGCGCCCGGTGAATTTCCACCCGGACGCGGAAGCCTCGTCCTAACCCATCGCAGCGGCCGGCGTCCGGTCGCCGCGAGCGACCGATGCCAGCCGCCTTATCTTGACACCCGATAATTTGATCAACGCAGCGCTCGTCGGCATCGACTTCGGCAAGACCGATTTCGAAGCCAGTCTCGAAGAACTCAGTCTTCTCGCCTCCAGTGCGGGGGCCCGTCCCGCCGTCACCCTCACGGGTCGTCGCGCCAGTCCCGATGCCAAGATGTTCATCGGCAGCGGCAAAGCCGAAGAATTGCGGCTTGCCTGCGACGCGCACAACGTCGAAATCGTCATCTTCAACCACGCACTGGCACCGGCCCAGCAACGCAATCTGGAGCAGGCGCTTAACAGGCGGGTGGTCGATCGCACGAGCCTCATTCTCGATATCTTCGCGCAGCGTGCCCGCAGCCACGAAGGCAAGCTGCAGGTCGAGCTCGCGCAGTTGCAATACCTGTCGACCCGCCTGATTCGCGCGTGGACCCACCTGGAGCGGCAAAAGGGCGGTATCGGCCTGCGCGGCCCCGGTGAAACCCAGCTCGAAACCGACCGCCGGCTGATCGGCGAGCGCATCAAGATGCTGAAGTCGCGGCTCGACCGGTTGCGCCGGCAGCACAGCACGCAGCGTCGCCAGCGCGCGCGCAGCGGCACGATGTCGGTGTCGCTCGTCGGCTATACGAACGCGGGCAAGTCGACGCTGTTCAATGCGCTGACGAAAGCGCAGGCCTATGCGGCCGACCAGCTGTTCGCCACGCTCGATACGACGTCGCGGCGCGTGTACCTCGGCGACGAGGCAGGTCAGATCGTCGTGTCCGATACGGTGGGGTTCATTCGCGAACTGCCTCACCAGCTGGTTGCCGCATTTCGCGCGACCCTTGAGGAAACGATCCACGCGGATCTGCTGCTGCACGTCGTCGACGCGTCGAGCGCGGTGCGGCTCGAACAGATCGAGCAGGTGAACGGCGTGCTGCACGAGATCGGTGCGGACACGATCCGGCAGGTGCTGGTGTTCAACAAGATCGACGCCGTGCCCGAGCTGGCGGCCCGAGGCGACGCGGTCGAGCGGGACGAGTATGGTAATATTTCGCGCGTCTTTTTGAGCGCACGCACCGGTCAGGGTCTTGATGCGTTGCGTGCCGCCATCGCCGAGATCGCCTCCGCGGAACACCTTTCCGGCGCGACGTTACCCAACGGCGCGCTCGACGGCGCACCCGCTGAACCGCACGAAGACCACACGATTTCCGAACACGGGCGCTAACCGGTCCCGGCCGGTTCGCTGGCGTCTAATCTGGTGAACAAACTCTGGTGAACGAATACAACGAGCGGAGTACCTGGCGGCGGATGCGCGCCTTGCTGTCAATCAACGATCCCCGCTGGGGACGCGGCGAAGGCAAGGGCAACGACGGATCCCGTCCGCGTGCGAACGAATCGAAGCGTCCGCCCGGTGGCGACGGTGACGGTCCGCCCGATCTCGACGAGATGTGGCGCAACTTCAACCGGCGTCTGAGCGGCCTGTTCGGCGGCAAGGGCGGCAACGGCTTCCGGCCCGACAATGGCCGGGCCGCGCGCGTCGGCGTCGGCATCGTGATCGGCGTGCTGGTCGCGGTCTACGCAGGCAGCGGGCTGTTCGTCGTGCAGGAGGGCCAGACGGGCGTCGTGCTGCAGTTCGGCAAGCTGTCCGGCACGGTTGGCCAGGGCGTGCACTGGCGCGCACCGTATCCGTTCGCGTCGCACGAGATCGTCGACACATCGCAGGTCCGTTCGATCGAGATCGGCCGCAACAACGTCGTGCGTCTCGCGAACGTGAAGGAAGCGGCGATGCTGACGCGCGACGCCGACATCGTCGACGTGCGTTTCATCGTCCAGTACCGCATTCGTTCGGCAACCGACTACCTGTTCCGCAGCGTCGACCCGGAGCGCAGTGTGTCGCAGGCCGCCCAGGCCGCGGTGCGTGCGATCGTCGGCACGCGCAGCGCGGCCGACATGCTGAACCAGGATCGCGACGCGCTGCGCGAGCAATTGTCCGCCGCGATCCAGCGCGATCTCGATCGCTACCAGTCGGGCCTCGAGATCACGGCCGTCACGATGCAGAACGTCGCGGCACCCGAGCAGACACAGGCCGCATACGCCGAAGTCGCGAAGGCGCGCGAAGACCGCGAGGCCGCGAAGCGTGCGGCGCAGGCCTATGCGAACGACCTGCTGCCGAAGGCGCAGGGCGATGCCGCGAAACTCGCCGATGAAGCGAAGGCGTATGCCGATCGCGTGGTCACACAAGCAGAAGGCGACGCCGACCGGTTCAAGCAGGTCTATGCACAGTATTCGAAAGCGCCCGCGGTGATCCGTGAGCGGATGTACCTCGAGACGATGCAGGAAATCTATTCGAACGCGACGAAAGTGTTCGTCGGCAACAAGGGTGGCAACAGCGTCGTGTATCTGCCGCTCGACAAGCTCGTCGAGCAGGGGCGGCAAAACGTCGCGAATGCCACGAATGCCGCGACGCCGGCCGGTGCATCCGAGCCCGCCGCGGCGTCGGCCCCGGCTGCCGCTGCATCGAGCGCACCCGCGAGCGCGGCTTCGTCCGCGGCGGCGCCCGCACCGGGCAGCGACGTGCTGCGGTCGCGCGAAGCGTTCCGCAGCCGCTCGCGTGAAGACGATACGAAGTAACGGAGAGCGCAGAACATGAACCGAATCATTGCGCTCGTCGTCGCAATCGTGATCGCCGCCTTCGCGGCGTCGTCGACCGTCCTGAGCGTCGACCCGCGCCACACTGCCGTGTTGTCGGGCCGCGACGGCGCGCAACCCGAACTCGCGGGCCCCGGCATCCATTTCAAGTTGCCGCCGCCGTTGCAGACGGCGACGCTGATCGACACGCGCCTGCAATCGCTCGAGTCGTCGGATCCGTTGCAACTGGCGACCGAAGACAAGCACGATCTGCTGGTCGCGTATGCGGTCAAGTACCGGATCAGCGATCCGATGGAGTATTTCACGGCGACGGGCGGCGACCCGGCGGCTGCCACCGAGCGTCTGGCCGGCGCGCTGAAGAGCGCACTCGGCGACGCGTTCGGCAAGCGCGCGCTCGACGACGCGCTCGGCGGCCAGCGCGACATTGCCAATGCGGTGCGCGAGGCGGTGCGCGCGAAGGCATCGGGCTTGGGCGTCGACGTGGTCGACGTGCAGTTGACGCGTGTCGACTTGCCGGCTGCGCAGACGGATGCCGTCTATCAGCGGATGATTGCCGCGCTGCGCGACCAGGCCGCACAGGTGCGTGCGGATAGCGCCGCCGATGTCGAGCAGATCAAGGCCGACGCGGAACGCGAACAGCAGGCGGTGCTCGCGAATGCGTACAAGTCCGCGCAGATGGTCAAGGGCGAGGGCGACGCGAAGGCCGCGTCGATCGCCGCCGAAGCGTTTGGCCGTGATCCGCAGTTCTATCAGTTTTATGCGAGCCTGCAGGCTTACCGGAATACCTTCAAGCGCAACGACATCATCGTCGTCGACCCCGACAGCGAGTTTTTCCGCTTCATGCGCAGCTCGACGGGCGGTGCCGCACCGGCGGCACCCGCTCCCCGCAAACACTGACCTTGGGGCGCCGCATCGAGCGGCGCCGTCGCTCGCATGGATCTGGCTGGCTCGTTGTTGCTCGCGGTAGCACTGATGCTGATTATCGAGGGGGCGTTCCCCTTCGTGTTTCCCGTCGCCTGGCGCGACACGTTTCGTAGAATAGCGGAGCGGCCGCCGCATCATATCCGGATCGGCGGGCTCATCGTGATGGCGCTCGGGCTCGTCCTGTTGCTGCTCGCCACCTGATCCGGACGGCGCACCCGCCGTTCGTTCCGCCCGATTTCCGATTTCCGATTCATCTCGCGGCGCGCGTGTCGCGCCCTGTTTCCTGTCGTAGGACCGTACCGATGTCGACCTGGTTACTTCCCGAGAATATCGCCGACGTACTGCCGTCGGAAGCGCGCAAGATCGAGGAGCTGCGCCGCAGGCTGCTCGATCGCTTCCGTTCGTACGGCTACGAAATGGTGATGCCGCCGCTGCTCGAATATCTCGAGTCGTTGCTGACGAGCGGCGGCGCCGACCTGCGCCTGCGCACCTTCAAGCTGGTCGATCAGCTGTCGGGCCGCACGCTCGGCCTGCGCGCGGACATCACGCCGCAGGTCGCGCGCATCGATGCGCACCTGCTGAACCGCCAGGGCGTGACGCGCCTCTGCTATGCGGGTCACGTGATGCATACGCGTCCGCGCGGCCTGCATGCGACGCGTGAACAGATCCAGATCGGCGCCGAAATCTACGGTCATGCCGGGCTGGAAGCCGATCTGGAGATCCAGCAGCTGATGCTCGACGCACTGCACCTCGCGGGGCTGTCGCGGATCCGTCTGGATCTGTGTCACGCGGGCGTGCTCGCGGCGCTGCTCGCACGCGACGCGCAGGCCGCCGAGCGCGGCGAGGCGCTGCACGACGCGCTGTCGGGCAAGGACGTGCCGCTGCTGAACGAACTCACCGACGATCTCGGCGCCGATACGCGCGCGGCGCTGCGGGCGCTGCCGCATCTGTACGGCGACGCGAGCGTGCTCGATGAGGCACGTGCACGCCTGCCGGTGCTGCCCGAGATCACGCGCGCACTCGACGATCTCGCGCAGCTCGCGGCGCAGGCGAAGGGCGTCGAGGTGGCGATCGATCTCGCCGACCTGCGTGGCTACGCGTACCACAGCGGCGCGATGTTTACGGCGTACATCGACGGCGTGCCGAACGCGATCGCGCGCGGCGGCCGTTACGACCACGTGGGCCAGGCCTACGGTCGCGCCCGCCCGGCGACGGGCTTCTCGCTCGACCTGCGCGAGCTCGCGCGGATTTCGCCGATCGAGGCGCGCGGCACTGCAATTCTCGCGCCGTGGGCACAGGACGACGCGCTGAGCGCGGCCGTTGCGGCGCTGCGCGATGCGGGCGAGGTCGTGATCCAGGCGTTGCCGGGGCACGACCACGTGCTCGACGAGTTCGCGTGCGACCGTTCGCTCGTCGAGCGTAACGGCGCATGGGTGGTCGAACCCCGTTAAACAGGCGTTCGCGGGCCGTCGTTCGGCGTGCATATCGTTGAAGCGAAACGGAAAAATTCGGAATCGCCCGCGAACATAGGTAGAATACGTTTTTAACCAGCTAACGAATCAACATGTCTGCCAGCGCAGTGAACGTGACTCCCGGGCGCAATGTCGTCGTCGTGGGAACGCAATGGGGTGATGAAGGCAAGGGCAAGATCGTCGACTGGCTGACGGACCACGCTCAGGGCGTCGTGCGTTTCCAGGGCGGTCACAACGCCGGCCACACCCTCATCATCGGCGGCAAGAAAACCATCTTGCGCCTCATTCCGTCGGGCATCATGCGTGAAGGCGTCGCCTGCTACATCGGCAATGGCGTTGTCCTGTCCCCCGAGGCACTGTTCAAGGAAATCGGCGAGCTGGAAGAGGCCGGCGTGAACGTGCGCGATCGCCTGTTCATCTCCGAAGCCACGACGCTGATCCTGCCGTACCACATTGCGATCGACCAGGCGCGCGAGGCGCGTAAGGGTGCGGGCAAGATCGGTACGACCGGCCGCGGTATCGGCCCCGCGTACGAAGACAAGGTCGGCCGCCGCGCGCTGCGCGTGCAGGACCTGTTCGACGCAAAGACCTTCGCCGACCGCCTGCGCGAAAACCTCGATTTCCACAACTTCGTGCTGACCCAGTACCTGGGTGGCGCGGCCGTCGATTTCCAGGCCACGCTCGACACGATGCTCGGCTACGCCGATCGCCTGAAGCCGATGGTGGCCGACGTGTCGCGCCGCCTGTACGACGCGAACAACGCCGGTCAGAATCTGCTGTTCGAAGGCGCGCAAGGCACGCTGCTCGACATCGACCACGGCACCTATCCGTTCGTCACGTCGAGCAACTGCGTCGCGGGTGCGGCATCGGCCGGCGCTGGCGTCGGTCCGCAGAAGCTGAACTACATCCTCGGCATCACGAAGGCGTACTGCACGCGCGTCGGCTCGGGCCCGTTCCCGAGCGAGCTGTACGACGCGGACAACCCGCAGCGCCAGGACCAGGTCGGCGTTACGCTGGCGAACGTCGGCAAGGAATTCGGCTCGGTCACCGGCCGTCCGCGCCGCACCGGCTGGCTCGACGCGGCGGCGCTGCGCCGCTCGATCCAGATCAACGGCGTGTCGGGTCTGTGCATGACGAAGCTCGACGTGCTCGACGGCCTCGATGAAGTCAAGCTGTGCGTCGGCTACAAGATCGACGGCAAGGACGTGGACATCCTGCCGCGCGGTGCGGCCGACGTCGCGCGTTGCGAGCCCGTGTACGAAACGTTTGCCGGCTGGAAGGAAAGCACCGTCGGCATCAAGGCGTGGGACGCGCTGCCGGCGAATGCTCAGGCATACCTGGCCCGTGTTCAGGAAGTGGCCGGCGTGCCGGTCGACATGGTTTCGACGGGGCCGGATCGCGACGAGACGATCCTGCTTCGCCACCCGTTCAAGGTGTAATTCTCAGCATGACGCAGCAAATCACGATGACGGCGGCAGACTTGATGACCGATCCGCGCAACGACGACAAGAACCTGTGGGTGGGCTGGGACGAATACCATCGTCTGATCGAGCTGCTTGCGCTCCAGGTGCATGCTTCGGGCTGGAAGTTCGATCAGATCCTGTGCCTCGCGCGCGGCGGTCTGCGCGTCGGCGACCAACTGTCGCGCATCTATGACGTCCCGCTCGCGATCCTCGCGACGAGTTCGTACCGCGAAGCGGCCGGCACCGAGCAGGGCGAGCTCGACATCGCGCAGTACATCACGATGACGCGTGGCAACCTCGAGGGCAACGTGCTGCTGGTCGACGATCTCGTCGATTCGGGCGTCACGCTCGCGCGCGTGCAGGAGCACCTGAAGGAGCGCTATCCGGCGGTCAAGGCCGTGCGCTCGGCGGTGCTCTGGTACAAGGGTTGCTCGAAGATCAAGCCTGACTATCACACGCAGTATCTGCCGACTAATCCGTGGATTCATCAGCCGTTCGAAGAGTGGGACACGGTTCGTCCGCATAATCTCGAGGCGTGGATCAAGCGCGGTCGCGCGCAGCGCGACGGCTCGGGCGCGTAAGTGTCCGGCTGATCGAAGGAAAGCCTTGTACGGCGCCGCTTGCGGCGCCGTTTTTCATTGCGGCGCCGGGCTGGCGGGCACCACAATCGGTCTTGACGGTAGGCAGACGTCGCGGCCCCGGCTATGATGGCAGCCCTGCCACAGCTCGCGCAGGATTGCATGCGCAGCGTGGATCACGTGGCTTCAGGGCAACAGCGCAGGACGGTTTTTCAGGGGGGCGCGAGTAGAATAGCGCTCGTTTTGTCCGAACCGGACCCGATTATTAAGCTTCATATGAACGACACGATCCAGGCGACCGACGCAGCCCATGCGCATTCGACGCACCAACACTCGATGCGGGCGCTTGCGATAGCGGCCATCGGCGTCGTGTTCGGCGACATCGGCACGAGCCCGCTGTATTCGCTGAAGGAGGCGTTCAGCCCCGCACACGGCATTCCGCTCACCGAAGGCTCGATTCTCGGGGTGATCTCGCTGCTGTTCTGGGCGATCATCCTGGTGGTCGGCATCAAGTATCTACTGTTCGTGATGCGGGCCGACAACAACGGCGAGGGCGGCGTGCTCGCGCTGATGGCGCTGTCGCTGCGGCCGCTCGACTCGAAAACCCGCGTCGCGGGCGCGCTGATGGCGCTCGGTATCTTCGGCGCGTGCATGTTCTACGGCGATGCGGTGATCACGCCGGCGATTTCCGTGATGTCGGCCGTCGAAGGTCTGGAGATCGCGACGCCGCACCTGTCCCATCTCGTGATGCCGATCACGATCGTGATCCTGATCGCGCTGTTCTGGATCCAGCGTCACGGTACCGCGATGGTCGGCAAGCTGTTCGGGCCGATCATGGTGCTGTGGTTCATCGCGATCGCGGCGCTCGGTGTGTATCACATCGCGCGCGTGCCGGGCATCATCGCGGCGATCAACCCGTATTACGCGGCGTCGTTCATGTCGGAGCATGTGCTGCAGGCTTATGTCGTGCTCGGTTCGGTCGTGCTGGTGCTGACCGGTGCGGAAGCGCTCTACGCGGACATGGGCCACTTCGGCGCGAAGCCGATTCGCCTCGCCGCATACGGGCTCGTGATGCCGTCGCTCGTGCTGAACTACTTCGGCCAGGGCGCGCTGCTGATCCAGAACCCGAAGGCGATCGAGAACCCGTTCTTCCTGCTGGCGCCGGAGTGGGCGCTGCTGCCGCTCGTCGTGCTGTCGACGGTTGCGACCGTGATCGCTTCGCAGGCCGTGATCTCGGGCGCGTATTCGTTGACGTCGCAGGCGATCCAGCTCGGCTACGTGCCGCGCATGAAGGTGCTGCATACGTCCGAGCTGGCGATCGGCCAGATCTACGTGCCGGTCGTGAACTGGCTGCTGCTGTTCGTGATCCTCTGCATCGTGATCGGCTTCAAGAGCTCCGACAACCTCGCCGCCGCGTACGGTATCGCGGTGACGGCGACGATGGTGATCACGACCGTGCTCGCGGCTGTCGTGATGGTGAAGGTATGGAACTGGAACCGGCTGCTCGTCGGCGCGATCATCGCGGTGTTCCTCGCGGTCGACCTCGGCTTTTTTGGCGCGAACCTGCTCAAGGTCGCGCAGGGCGGCTGGCTGCCGCTCGGCATCGGCGCGCTGCTGTTCTTCCTGCTGATGACCTGGTACAAGGGCCGCCACATCGTCAAGGAGCGTACGGCTGCCGACGGTATCCCGCTCGAGCCGTTCCTGCAGGGGCTGCTCGCGCATCCGCCGCACCGTGTGTCGGGCACAGCGATCTACCTGACCGGTAACGACAAGCTCGTGCCCGTCAGCCTGTTGCACAACCTGAAGCACAACAAAGTGCTGCACGAGCGGACCATTTTCCTGACGTTCGTCACGCGCGACATCCCGTACGTGCGCGACGACAAGCGCCTGAGTTCACGCGACGCGGGCGGCGGTCTGTACATCGTCAAGGCCGAGTACGGCTTCAACGAGACGCCGGACGTGAAGGCCGTGCTCGAGGAATTCGGCCGCACGCACGACATGACGTTCGAACTGATGGACACGTCGTTCTTCCTCGCGCGCGAAACGGTCGTGCCGACGCATCTGCCCGGCATGTCGATCTGGCGCGAACGCGTGTTCGCATGGATGCATCAGAACGCGGCGAAGCCGACCGACTTCTTCTCGATCCCGGCGAACCGCGTCGTCGAGCTCGGCACCAAGATCGAAATCTGATCGGCGCACGGGCCGCATATGCGGCCTATGTCGATCCGGCAACGTTTGCCGAAGCCATGAAAAAGCCCGCCTTCCGGCGGGCTTTTTTGCGCGTCGACAGCCTTCGCGTGTTCAGCGCTTCAGCTTCGCGAACGCCGCAGCCATCGCGCCGGCCGGTTCAGGCTCGCGCGAACGCTGCGGGCGCGCCGCGCCGCGGCCGGCATTGCCGCGATCCTGGCCACCGCGCGGCGCCATGCCGGGCGCGGCCGCTTCGTCGTCGAGGCGCATCGTCAGCGAAATGCGCTGACGCTTCACGTCGACGTCGAGCACCTTGACCTTGACGACCTGGCCGGCCTTCACGACTTCGTGCGGATCCTTGATGAACTTCGTCGACATCGCGGACACGTGGACGAGGCCGTCCTGGTGCACGCCAACATCCACGAATGCGCCGAACGCCGCGACGTTCGTCACGACACCTTCAAGCAGCATGCCCGGCATCAGGTCAGACACTTTTTCGACGCCGTCGCGGAACGTTGCGGTCTTGAATTCGGGGCGCGGGTCACGACCCGGTTTTTCGAGTTCGGACAGGATGTCGCGCACGGTCGGCAGGCCGAAACGTTCGTCAACGAATTCGGTCGGCGACAGGCCGGACAGCGCATCACGGCTGCCGAGCACGTCGTCGATCCGCTTGTTGATCCTCGCGAGGATCCGTTCGACGACCGGATAAGCCTCCGGGTGGACCGACGAGCGGTCGAGCGGATTCTCGCCGCCGTTGATGCGCAGGAAGCCGGCTGCCTGTTCGAAGGTCTTGTCGCCGAGGCGCGGCACCTTGCGCAGGTGATCGCGCGACGGGAACGGCCCGTTCGCATCGCGGTAGTCGACGATGTTGCGCGCGAGCGTGGCGTTCAGGCCCGAGACGCGTGCGAGCAGCGCGACCGACGCGGTGTTCGCGTCGACGCCGACCGCGTTCACGCAATCCTCGACCACCGCGTCGAGCGAGCGGGCGAGTTCGCGCTGGTTCACATCGTGCTGGTACTGGCCGACGCCGATCGCCTTCGGCTCGATCTTCACGAGCTCCGCGAGCGGGTCCTGCAGGCGGCGGGCGATCGACACGGCGCCGCGCAGCGACACGTCGAGTTCCGGGAATTCCTTTGCGGCCAGTTCGGACGCCGAGTAGACCGACGCGCCGGCTTCCGACACGACGATCTTCTGCAACCGCAGTTCGGGGTGCTTCGCGATCAGCTCGCTCGCGAGCTTGTCGGTTTCACGGGACGCGGTGCCGTTGCCGATGCTGATCAGCTCGGCCTGCGTCTGCGCGGCGATGCGCGCGAGCTTCGCGAGCGAGCCGTCCCAGTCGCGCCGCGGCTCGTGCGGGTAGATCGTATCGGTCGCGAGCAGCTTGCCGGTGCGGTCGACCACGGCGACCTTCACGCCCGTGCGCAGGCCGGGGTCGAGACCGATCACGGCCTTCGGGCCGGCCGGCGCGGCCAGCAGCAGGTCCTTCAGGTTGCGGGCGAACACGCGGATCGCTTCGGCTTCCGCCGTTTCGCGCAGTTGCGTGAGCAGTTCGTTCTCGATGTGCGGCTGCACCTTCACGCGCCAGCACCAGCGGCACACGTCGGACAGCCACTTGTCCGCCGGGCGGCTCTGGTTCGCGATCCCGAAATGGCGCGCGATCATCGCTTCGCCGGGATGCGGGATCTGCGCGTCGAGTTCCTCGCCGAGCCCGAGCTTGACGGTCAGCACGCCGGCATTGCGGCCGCGGAACAGTGCCAGCGCGCGATGCGACGGCACGGTGCGGATCGTTTCCGCGTAGTCGTAGTAGTCGCGGAACTTCTCGCCTTCCTCGTTTTCCTTGCCTTCGACGACCGCGGAGGACACGATGCCCTGGCTGTGCAGGTAGTCGCGCAGCTTGCCGAGCAGTTCGGCTGTTTCGCCGAATTGCTCGGACAGGATGTCGCGGGCGCCGTCGAGCGCGGCCTTCACGTCGGCGACGCCCTTGTCGGCATCGACGTACGCGGCGGCTTCCGTCTGCGGGTCGAGCAGCGGATTCGCGAGCAGCGCCTGCGCGAGCGGCTCGAGGCCGGCTTCGCGCGCGATCTGCGCGCGCGTGCGGCGCTTCGGCTTGTACGGCAGATAAAGGTCTTCGAGCACCTGCTTGCTGTCGGCCGCGTCGATCGCGGCGCGCAGTTCGTCGGTCAGCTTGCCCTGTTCGTCGATGCTCGACAGGATCGCCGCGCGGCGATCCTCGAGCTCGCGCAGATACAGGAGGCGTTCCTCGAGCTGGCGCAGCTGCGTGTCGTCCAGGTTGCCGGTCACTTCCTTGCGGTACCGGGCAATGAACGGAACGGTCGAGCCTTCGTCGAGGAGTTGCACTGCCGCCGCGACCTGGCGCGGCTGGACGGACAGTTCGGTGGCGATGCGCTGTACGATCTTGAGTGCTACGGTTTCCGTCATGTCGTGGATGATCTGCCTGCTGAAATCGCGGCGCGGGCCGGCAGGCCGCGCGCCGCGGGCTGCAAGACGGGCCCGCCGGACCAGATGCCGCGGGTGAGTGAAGCGGGGCATTTTGCCATAAATGGCGGAGCGTCCAGCCGGGGGTGATAGAATTTGACACATGTCCCGCAGCTTTCCTACGACGTTGCCAACTTCCCGCATTTCTCTCGTCGCGCTCGGCGCAGCGCTCGCCGCGGCTTTGTCCGCCGGGTCTACCGTCGCGTACGCACAGGCATCGGGCGCCACCGCGCCGGACGCCGCAGTGGCCGCGCCCGTCGCCCCCTCCACCACGCAGGATTTTGACGCCCGTCAAAAAGTGCTCAATCAACGTTCCGCGGAAAACGATTATCGTTATGCCGTGGCGGAGCACGATTGTTACAGCAAGTTCTTCGTCAATCACTGTCTCGGCAATGCGCGCGACCGGATGCGCGAGGAGCGGGCGAGCATCCGTCAGGAGCAGCTCGCGCTCGACGACGAACAGCGCGCGGTGCGGGCGCAGCAGCGTGACCAGCAGCAGGCGTTGAAGCAGGCGCAGAATGCGGCGGAAGCGCCGCAGCGCGCGGCGAACGATGCGGCGAACGCGGCTGCGTTCCGCGACAAGCAGGAGCAGAATGCGCTGAAGCAGGCGCAGCGCGGCGCCGAAGGCCCGCAGCGCGCCGCGAACAAGCAGGCATACGACCAGAAGCAGGCAGACTTCCAGCGCAAGCTCGACCAGGCGCGCCAGCAGGGCGCACAGAAAGCGCAGGAGCGGGCGGACAACGCCGCGCGCTACGAGCAGAAGCAGAAGGAAGCCGCCCAGCACAAGGCCGATGTCGAGCGGCGTCAGCAGGAAGCGGCCGAGAAGGCCAAGCAGCAACAGCAGGGGCAGTAACGTGTTGGATTGATCCGGAGTCAGTCTCGTGCGTGCCGGCACGCCAGTCGGCGCGCTGCTTCGATGAGGAGGCGCATATGCAAAACCGTCCCACGGAACAGCAGCAGGAATTGCACAACCGTTTGGCTGCATTGCAGGAGCAGCACCAGCAGCTCGCTCGGGAGATCGAGCTGAAGGAAGGACACTCCGACATCGATGACATCACGCTGCACCGGCTGAAGAAGGAAAAGCTGGCGGCCAAGGACAAAATCATTTTGCTGCAATCGCAGCTGGAACCGGATAAGCGCGCCTGAGCGCGGCCTGGCAAGCGCCGGCGCCGCTCGGGCGCTGGACACAGGAACGCTTGCCTTGAATTCACCGCTTGATGCCAAACCCGATTCCCGGCGTGACGCGTCGTCCGCCGGGCGCGTTCGTGCGCCCGAAGGCACCTTCGAGCTGAGCCGCAAACGCGTCGACGAACTCGACACGATCTTCGGCGACGGCGGATTGCTCGCGCGCGCGCTCGACGGCTATCACCCGCGTCAGTCGCAGATCGAGATGGCGCGCGCGGTCGCGTCCGCGATGGAGGCGTCCGCGCGCCGGATGCCCGAGCCGGAGATCTTCGAGACCCGCAAGCGGCCGGCGCGCCGCCTCGGCGAAGGCGACAAGGCGGCCGAATCCGCCGCGGAGGGTGTTGCGCCCGAAGCCGACGGCGACGCTGGCGACAATACGCTGATCGTCGAGGCCGGCACCGGCACCGGCAAGACCTATGCGTACCTGGTGCCCGCGATGCTGTGGGGCGGCAAGGTGATCGTATCGACTGGCACGAAGCACCTGCAGGACCAGCTGTTCCAGCGCGACATCCCGACCGTGCGCAACGCACTCGCGGTGCCGGTGACGGTCGCGATGCTCAAGGGCCGCTCGAACTACCTGTGCCATTACTACCTGCAGCGCACGGCCGACAACGGTCGCTTGCCGTCGCGCCAGGATACCGCGTACCTGCAGGAAATCGTCCGGTTCGCCAAGGTCACGAAGAGCGGCGACAAGGCCGAACTCGCGAGCGTGCCGGAGACGGCACCGGTGTGGTCGATGGTCACGTCGACGCGCGACAACTGCCTCGGCCAGGAGTGCCCGCATTACAAGGAATGCTTCGTGATGCAGGCGCGCCGCGAGGCCCAGCAGGCGGACATCGTCGTCGTCAACCATCACCTGTTCTTCGCGGACATCATGCTGCGCGACACCGGGATGGCCGAGCTGCTGCCGAACGCGAACACGGTGATCTTTGACGAAGCGCACCAGTTGCCGGAGACGGCCACGCTGTTCTTCGGCGAGACGCTGTCGACCACGCAGATCCTCGAACTTGCGCGCGACACGGTCGCGGAAGGCCTGAGCCATGCGCGCGATGCGGTCGAGTGGGTGAAGCTCGGCGGCGATCTCGAACGTGCGGCGCGCGACCTGCGTCTCGCGTTCGCGAACGACCAGATCGTGCGCATGTCGCTCGCGCAACTGGGCGACGATCATCCGATGTTCGCCGCGCTCGACGCGCTCGAAGTGGCGCTCGATGCGCTTGCCTCGGCGCTCGCGAGCCAGGCCGAGCGGGCGGAGTCGCTCGGCGCGTGCCTGCGGCGCGCACGCGAGCTGCAGGACCTGCTCGCGGGCTGGGTTGCGCCCGGCGCGGCGGAAGCGGCCGCGAAGGCCGATGCCGCGGCAGCCGGCGACAAGGCGGCCACCGACGACCCGAACGAGAAGGTGCGCTGGGTCGAAGTGTTCGCACATACCGTCCAGCTGCACGAGACGCCGCTGTCGGTCGCGCCGATTTTCGCGAAGCAGCGCGCCGGCGTGCCCCGCGCGTGGGTGTTCACGTCGGCGACGCTGTCGGTGCGCGGCGACTTTACGCACTACGCGGCCCAGATGGGCCTCAGCTCGCGGCGCTCGATGACCCTCGCAAGCCCGTTCGACTATCAGACGCAGGGCCTGCTGTATGTGCCGCGCAACCTGCCGCAGCCGTCGTCGCCGGCGTTTACCGATGCCGTGTTCGATGCGGCGTTGCCGGCGATCGAGGCGTCAGGCGGCGGCGTCTTCATGCTGTGCACGACGCTGCGCGCAGTCGACCGGATCGCGTCGAAGCTGCGCGATGTGATCGAGTCGCGCGGCTGGAACACGCCGCTGCTGGTGCAAGGCGATGCCAGCCGTACCGAACTGCTCGATCGTTTCCGTTCGTACGGCAATGCGATCCTCGTCGGCAGCCAGAGCTTCTGGGAAGGCGTCGACGTGCGCGGCGACGCGCTGTCGCTCGTTGTGATCGACAAGCTGCCGTTCGCGCCGCCTGACGATCCGGTGCTGGCCGCGCGGCTCGACGCGCTGACCAAGAAGGGCTTGAGCCCGTTCGCGGTTCACCAACTGCCTCAGGCCGTGATCACGCTGAAGCAGGGCGCCGGCCGGCTGATTCGCGCGGAGACGGATCGCGGTGTGCTGATGATCTGCGACACGCGGCTCGTCGACAAGCCTTACGGTCGACGGATCTGGCAGAGCCTGCCGCCGTTCAAGCGCACCCGCGAGATCGCAGTCGTGCAGGACTTCTTCGACGAACATCGCGCGGCAAAGCGCGCGTGATCGCGCTGCCGCCCGCTGCGGGCGGCACCAACAAAAAACCCGGCTCGATGGCCGGGTTTTTTGTTGGTGCTCGGGCGTCGCTCAGAACTGCCACCACGACTTCTTCGTGCCGGGGCGCGAATGGCCGGTGATGTACGGGCTGTCCGGGAAGGTCCCCGCGAGCACGCGCTTCGTGTCTTCCGCGAGTTCCGGCTGGTTCAGCTTGCCGTACGACAGGATCATGATGTGCAGCGCGTCCTCGATCGCCGGCGCGCCCTTGTAGTCCTTGATCGCGAGCTGCGCGCGGTTGATCGCCGCGACATAGGCGCCGCGCCGATAGTAGTAGTCGGCCGCGTGCACCTCGTGCGAGGCGAGCGCGTTGACGATGTAGCGCATCCGGGCGGCGGCGTCGGGCGCGTACTTGCTCTTCGGGTAGCGGTCGACGACGACCTTGAACGCGTCGTACGATTCGCGCAGTGCCTGCGGATCGCGCTCGCTCATGTCCTGGCCGGAGAAGCGGCCGAACAGGCCGAGATCGTCGTTGAAGTGGATCATCCCCTTCAGGTAGTACGCATACGGGATATCCGGGTGATCCGGATGCAGCTGGATGAAGCGGTCGACGGCCTGGTCGGCGGCTGCCGCTTCGTTGTCCTTCCAGTTGCAGTACGCGACGTTGATCTGCGCCTGTTGCGCGAAATGGCCGAACGGATCGCGACCTTGCAGCGATTCGAAATATTTCGCGCACTTGCCCCAGTCGCCGCCGGACAGTGCGTCCTGGGCCTCTGAGTATAATTTGTTGTTCGACCAGGTAGCCGTCTCGTCCTGCTTCTGCGGCAAGCCGTGGCAGCCGGCGATGAGGGCCGCGGCCGCTACCGCCGCAGCTCGGGCGGCGACGGTTTTGGCCGTACGTTTGGTCGAATTCATCATGCTCGCATGTCCTAGCTTCAAGTCTCGGTGACCCAGTCTAAATGACCCGTTCAAGTTCGCAGAATGCCCCGCAGGGCAAGTCAAATCGCGAAGATTATAGCCCAAGCGATCGGCCCGCCGACGCTGCGTCGGGGGATTCCCCCGATGACGATCTGGCTGCAGGCGCGATGCAGCCGCCTGTCGTGCCGTCCGCGGCGGTCGACGAGGCCCCGCGCGTCGTCGAAGTGCCGCTGTCGCTCGCGGGTGAGCGCCTCGATAAAGCGCTTGCCCAACTGTTCCCCGAATTCTCCCGCAGCCGCCTGCAGAGCTGGATCGAGGCGCAGCGCGTGCTGGTCGACGGCGCGCCGGCGAAGATCCGCCAGCCGGTGCCGCTCGGCGCAAGGATCGAGCTCGTGCCCGACCTGCTGCCGGAGCAGCTGGCGTTCACGCCGGAGCCGGTGCCGCTCGACGTGATCTACGAGGACGACGCGCTCGTCGTCATCAACAAGCCGGCGGGCGTCGTCGTCCATCCGGCTGCCGGCAACTGGAGCGGCACGATCCTCAACGGCCTGCTGCACCGCTACGGCGACGCGGCGGCCGGCCTGCCGCGCGCGGGCATCGTGCACCGGCTCGACAAGGAGACGTCCGGCCTGATGGTGGTTGCGCGCACACTCGCCGCGCAGACCGACCTCGTGCGCCAGCTGCAGGCGCGTACCGTGAAGCGCCGCTATTTCGCGCTCGTGTGGGGCATGATGCCCGAAGACGGCACGATCGACGCGCCGATCGGCCGCGATCCGCGCGAGCGCACGCGCATGGCCGTCGTCACCGGCGCCTCGGGCAAGCCCGCGCGCACGCATTTCCGTACGGTTGACACATGCATGTGGCAACGTCAGCCGGTGTCCGCGATCCAGTGCGATCTCGAAACCGGCCGTACGCACCAGATCCGCGTGCACTGCGCGCATGTCGGGCATCCGCTGCTCGGCGATCCGGTGTACGGGCGCGCGCGCGGCAAGCGCTCGGTCGCGCCGCTGCCGGGCGGGTTCGCGCGGCAGGCGCTGCACGCCTGGCGGCTCGGCCTCGTGCATCCGGTCACGGGCAAGACGATGCAGTGGCGTTGTCCGTTGCCGGACGACATGAACGCGCTCGTCGCGGCGCTGGGCTTCGGGCAGAGCGACGAGGAATTCGACGATGAAGACGGTGTCTACGACGATGACGATTTCGCCGGCGAATATCAGGATCACGACGACGATTACGACGATGAGGAGGAGTGAGTGCCGATGACGAACCTGGCGCCGTTGACGTGGCAGGACTGCGTGCGGCCCGACTGGCAGGTGGCGCCGCGCGTGCGTGCGCTGATCACGACGCGCGACGGCGGCGTGAGCGAGGGCCCGTACGGGCGCTGGCAGGACGGCGCCGCGTTGCCGGGCGGGATGAATCTCGGCCTGCACACCGGTGACGATCCGGCCCATGTCGCCGCGAATCGCGCGCGCTTGCTCGCGCTGGCGGGCCAGTCGCGAGCGGCATGGCTCGAACAGGTTCACGGCGCGCGGATCGTGCGTGCGGACGAAGTGATCGAGGCCGCGCCGGGTGCCGAGGCGCCCGTGCAGGCCGACGCGAGCGTGACGGACCGCGCGGGCGCGGTCTGTGTCGTGATGGTCGCCGATTGCCTGCCGGTGCTGTTGTGCGACGCGCGGGGCCGGGCGGTAGGTGCCGCGCATGCTGGCTGGCGCGGGCTCGCGGCCGGCATCGTCGAGCAGACCGCGGCCGGTGTCGCGGCACTCGCCGGCGGCGCGACGGATGATCTCCATGCGTATCTCGGGCCCGCGATCGGCCCGCAGGCGTTCGAGGTCGGCGCCGACGTGCGCGAGGCGTTTCTCGACACGGCTCCGCAGTCGGAGCATGATGAGACGCGTCAAGCGTTCGTCGTGATCGACGGCGCGCCCGGCAAGTACCTCGCCGACCTCTACGCGCTTGCGCGCCTGCGCCTCGCGCGCGCAGGCGTGACGCACGTGAGCGGCGGGACCGCCTGCACGGTCACCGAACACGCGCGCTTCTATTCGTACCGGCGCGACCGCGTGACCGGCCGCATGGCGGCGGCGATCTGGCTGGCCGATTGACTGGCTGACCGCGCACGTGCGCGCGCGGCTTGGCTTGTTGCGCTGCGAAATCGGTTATTGCGATATTGGCGCGGCAATGCGGTGTTGCATGGACAATCGAATGAATAATCGCGAAGTCAAGTCAATCAAAATGTTTTATGTTTCGCCGGAAGCCTTGTCCAGCTTGTTTCGCGCGGATTATCTCCGAGCAGAAATGCTCGGTGGTTTGACGTAGTGCTTCACATGGGGAAAACGATAATGATAAAAATACCGCACTGCGGCAGAATCTGGAGACGCCTCTCCAGAGCATGACGGCCCGGCTCGCAGCCGGCACGCCGCGCGCGAGCAGGATTTCACGATTGACGCTCACGAATCACCGGTAAGGCAGGTAATGACAGCATCGAAAAATTCGTCGACGTCCGCTCAAGCGGGCACTTTCGCGGGCAGCACCGGATTCGACCAGGCTACCCAGCCGATGCAGCAGATGTTCGAGGCATGGCTGAACGCCTGGCGCGGTTTCGCCGATCCGGCGCGCGCCGCAACGGCGGCGACCACGGCGAATCCGTTCGCCGCATTCCAGTTCCCGACATCCGTTCCGTTCCAGATGCCGTCGATGCCCGATCTGGGCGCCTTCGGCGGCCTGGCTTCGCCGTTCGCGGGATTGAAGCTACCCGTGGCCGCGATCCCGCCGGAACGGCTCCAGAAGCTGCAGGCCGATTATGCGCGCGACTGCGTGACGCTCATGCAGCAGGCCGCCGCCGCGAAGCTCGAGTCGCCAGAACTGAAGGACCGCCGCTTCAGCGCGGATGCCTGGAAGGCATCGCCCGCGCATGCGTTCGCGGCTGCGTGGTATCTGCTCAACGCGCGCTACCTGCAGGAACTGGCCGACGCGCTCGAGACCGATCCGAAGACGCGCGAACGCATCCGTTTCTCCGTCCAGCAATGGACCGCCGCGGCCGCGCCGAGCAACTTCCTGGCGCTCAATCCCGATGCACAGAAGTCGATCCTCGAGACGCAGGGCGAAAGCCTGCGGCAGGGGATGATGAACCTGCTCGGCGACATGCAGCGCGGCAAAATTTCGCAGACCGACGAATCGCAATTCGTGGTCGGCAAGAACCTCGGGTGTACCGAAGGCGCGGTCGTCTACGAGAACGACCTGATCCAGCTGATCCAGTACGCGCCGAAGACGGACAAGGTGTTCGAGCGGCCGCTCCTGATCGTGCCGCCGTGCATCAACAAGTTCTACATCCTCGACCTGCAGCCCGAGAATTCGCTCGTCGCGCATGCGCTGTCGAACGGCCATCAGGTGTTCCTCGTGTCGTGGCGCAACGCCGATGCGTCGGTCGCGCACAAGACGTGGGACGACTACATGAACGAAGGGCTGCTCGCGGCGATCGACGCCGTGCAGCAGATCAGCGGCCGCGAGCAGATCAACACGCTTGGTTTCTGCGTCGGCGGCACGATGCTCGCGACCGCGCTGTCGGTGCTCGCCGCGCGCGGCGAACATCCGGCCGCGTCGATGACGCTGCTGACCGCGATGCTCGATTTCACCGACACCGGCATCCTCGACGTGTTCGTCGACGAGGCGCACGTGCAGATGCGCGAGCAGACCATCGGCGGCAAGAACGGCGCGGCGCCGGGGTTGATGCGCGGCGTCGAGTTCGCGAACACGTTCTCGTTCCTGCGGCCGAACGACCTCGTCTGGAACTACGTCGTCGATAACTACCTGAAAGGCCGCACGCCCGCCGCGTTCGACCTGCTGTACTGGAACAGCGACTCGACGAGCCTGCCGGGCCCGATGTACGCGTGGTACCTGCGCAATACCTATCTCGAGAACAAGCTCCGCGTGCCGGGCGCGCTGACCGTGTGCGGCGAATCCGTCGACCTGTCGCGCATCGACGTGCCGACCTTCATCTACGGGTCGCGCGAGGATCACATCGTGCCGTGGCAGACGGCTTACGCATCGACGTCGATCCTGACGGGTCCGCTGAAGTTCGTGCTCGGCGCGTCGGGCCACATCGCGGGCGTGATCAATCCGCCGGCGAAGAAGAAGCGCAGCTACTGGGTCAACGACAACGATCTGCCCGGATCTGCGGACGACTGGTTTGCCGGTGCGACCGAGCAGCCGGGCAGCTGGTGGACGACCTGGGTCGAGTGGCTCGACCAGTACGGCGGCCGCAAGGTGGCGCCGCCCGCCAAGGCCGGTTCCGCGCAGTTCCCGGTGATCGAGCCGGCACCGGGCCGCTACGTGTTGCAGCGCGATTGACGAAAGACGGACAGCGGCGCACGCTGTCCGGTGCACCGCAGTTTTTTAACAGGGCCGGTAGCGATGCGCCGCGTCGTGCGGGCCTGGAGGAAAGGGAAATGACGGACGTAGTGATCGTATCGGCCGCGCGGACCGCGGTCGGCAAATTCGGCGGTTCGCTCGCGAAGATCGCGGCACCGGAGCTGGGGGCGACGGTGATTCGCGCGGTGCTGGAGCGTTCGGGCGTGAAGCCCGAGCAGGTGAGCGAAGTGATCATGGGCCAGGTGCTGGCGGCGGGCTCGGGGCAGAACCCGGCGCGCCAATCGCTGATCAAGGCCGGCCTGCCGACCGCGGTGCCGGGCATGACGATCAACAAGGTGTGCGGCTCGGGCCTGAAGGCCGTGATGCTGGCGGCGAACGCGATCGTGGCGGGCGACGCGGACATCGTGATCGCGGGCGGCCAGGAAAACATGAGCGCGGCGCCGCACGTGCTGCCGGGCTCGCGCGACGGGTTCCGGATGGGCGACGCGAAGCTGGTCGACACGATGATCGTGGACGGCCTGTGGG
>Ga0209147_100126_pt1 | contig 127018 bp, 105 predicted proteins | sample AraplaCol_mLB_r2_FD_184278 | JGI IMG/M metagenome (GOLD analysis project Ga0209147, IMG submission 184278) | Arabidopsis root microbial communities from North Carolina, USA - plate scrape CL_Col_mLB_r2 (SPAdes) (version 2) | ecosystem: Host-associated > Plants > Roots > Endosphere | place: USA...
TGATCCCGTCGACGGTCGAACTGGGCGGCAAGAGCCCGAACATCTTCTTCGCCGACGTGCTCGACCAGGACGACGCGTTCCTCGACAAGGCGCTCGAAGGGCTCGCGATGTTCGCGCTGAACCAGGGTGAAGTGTGCACGTGCCCGTCGCGGATCCTGATCCAGGAATCGATCTACGAGAAGTTCATCGAGAAGGCGGTCGCGCGCGTCGAGCGCATCAAGGCCGGCCACCCGCTCGACCTGCAGACGATGATCGGCGCGCAGGCGTCGCAGCAGCAGCTCGACAAGATCCTGTCATACATCGACATCGGCCGCGGCGAAGGCGCGCAATGCCTGACGGGCGGCGAACGCTCGGCGCCGGCTGCCGGCCTCGACACGGGCTACTACGTGAAGCCGACGATGCTGCTCGGCAACAACAAGATGCGCGTGTTCCAGGAAGAGATCTTCGGGCCGGTCGCGTCGGTGATGACGTTCAAGGACGAGCAGGAAGCGATCGAACTCGCGAACGACACGTTCTACGGGCTCGGCGCGGGCGTGTGGACGCGCAACGGCACGCGGGCGTACCGGATGGGCCGCGAGGTCGAGGCCGGCCGCGTGTGGACCAACTGCTACCACCTGTACCCCGCGCACGCGGCGTTCGGCGGCTACAAGCAGTCGGGGATCGGCCGCGAGACGCACAAGATGGCGCTGTCGAACTATCAGCAGACGAAGTGCCTGCTGGTCAGCTACCAGGCCGAGGCGCTCGGGTTCTTCTGACCGGGGCGTCGACGCAGTGGCGGAGCGCCGGGGTCGCCCGGCCGGCAGGGCAGCGCCGGCCGGGACGATCGCCGGGGTTCGTTGGCGGGGCGCGTGGCGCGCGGGCTGCGTTCAACGTTCGATGGCCGGGTGACGTTTGCCCGTCCGTCGGGCGTTGCACATGCGGGTGCGATGCGGCGGCTATCGGCTATCGGCGGGTGGCCGTCGTCCCATCCGGTCACCCGGCACTTCGCCATTTTCGACTTCGACATCCGACTCCCGGTGTCGGCCGAGCATCGTCGCGGCCGGCGCCGGAAACGATACCGGCCGTCGTGTCGTCGCTGCGGCACGGCGCGCCGAGGCGTGTAACGAAAATCAGCATGGCAGAACTGCCCCGATCCTTTCCGCGTCACCCCGTGTTCCATGCGGGCGAACTCGACGCGCAGCACCGCTTCGGCGTGGCCGACGAAGCCGAGCGGATGAGCGACGTGGTGACGACACGCGTGAGCATCGGCGTGCGGCAGTTCGTCGAATCCCAGCCGTTCATGTTCATCGCCACTGCGGGCGGCTCGCGCACATCCGTGAGCTGCGACATCGTGCCGGGCATGCGCGACGCGAACGGCGATCTGCTGCCGGTCGTCCGCGTGATCGACACGAAGACGCTGCGGTTCGCGTTGCCTGCCGCCCCCGGCGCCGGTGGCCGGATCGATGCGGCGGCATGCGACGGCAGCGGCGTCGGGTTGCTGTTCGTCGACTTCGTGCGCGGCATCCGCTACCGGATCAACGGTCGCGCGACGCTGCGCGCCGATTTGCCCGAAGCCGACGCGGCGCCCTGGCCGGCCGGAAGCGCGATCGTCGAGCTGGCGGTCGCGCAGGCGTATGGCAATTGCGGCACGCGGGTCGTGCGGCTGAAGCCGGCCGGGTAGCCGGGATTCGGTGGCCGGCGGCGGTCGAGATGCGCGGTCGTCGCGCGGATCGCACCGGCGGCGTGCGCGGCACGCCGCCTTCGGGTGCGCCCGGATGGCGCGCAACGGCCGGACAACGTGGAATGACGGGCCGTTCGCCGAACCGCGCGGTTCGGCACGGGACTTGCGTGACAGACGCGGTTCCGGGCAGGTGAGGGAGGACACGATGGACCAATACGTGGCGTGTAGCGAAGAACCGACGGCCGAAGACACGCGGCGCAACGCGCAGGGCGACGATGCGCTGGCCGGGCAGGCGGTCGTCAGCGTCGCGCATGACGCCGACGAGCAGGCGCGCAACCTGATCGGCTGGCGGCAGACCTACGACCAGCTCGCGGCCGGCCGTTTCGTCGGCACGCTGACCGAGCTGCCGCTCGACACGATGAAATTGTTTCGGGAATCGACGAGCCACCTGCTGCGCCAGGCCTGCGAGGTGCGCGGCGATGCGTACTGGTTCGGCATCCCGCTCGTGAGCGACGGCACCGCGCGCGTCGATGCGTGCCGCATCGGGCCCGGCGCGCTCGCGTTCCGGCCCGGCAACGTCGAATTCGAACTGGTGACGCCCGCGCAGTTCTCGATCTACGGCATCGTCGTGCGCGGCGACGTGCTGCGTCGTTATGCGGAGGAGGTCGAGCACCGCGCGCTCGACGAGCGGCTGTTCACGCAGCGCGTGATGCAGGTCGGCGATGCGCGGCTCGCGCGCCTGTGCGCGCTGCTCGGCCGCCGGCTCGACGGGGCGGTGGCGATGGCCGGCCCGCTGGCCGATGCGCAGCGCGACGACCTGCAGGCCGAGGTGCTGGCCGCACTGTTCGACGTGTGCGCGCAACCGGCCGACGACGATGCCGGCCGCGCGCCGTCGATGCGCCGCTGGATCGTCGAACAGGCGCGTGACTATGTGCTCGCGCACCGCACGCGCCCGGTCGGCGTGCCCGAACTGTGCGAGCAGTTGCACGTGAGCCGGCGCACGCTGCAGTACTGCTTCCAGGACGTGCTCGGCATGGCGCCCGCCACCTACCTGCGCACGCTGCGGCTGAACGGTGCGCGGCGCGACCTGTGCGGCCGCGCGGCCGGTTCGGTGCAGGACGTTGCGGAGGCGTGGGGCTTCTGGCATCTCAGCCAGTTCGCGACCGATTACCGGCGACTGTTCGGCAAGCGGCCGTCGGAGACGCTGCGCGATCGCGCGGTGATGGTGGCGGGGTGAGCGCGGGGCAGCAGTCGGGGTGAGCCTGGCTCAGGCTCAAGCTCGGACTTGGACTCGGACTCGGACTCGGACTCGGACTCGGACTCGGACTCGGACTCAGGCTCGGACTCAGGCTCGGACTCAGGCCCGGACTCAGGCTCAGGCTCAGGCTCAGGCTCAGGCTCAGGCTCAGGCTCAGGCGGTGCGGGCACGCTATTGCGCTTTCGGCCACGCAGTCCGGTTTTCCTGTGCGGCGGTCGCCACGGCTTTGCGCGGCGCGGGCCAGGCCAGCGCGTCCCAGTCGATCGCCCGGTAAGCGGCCTCGACCGCCGCGAGATCGGCCGGCCGCTCGCTGCGATGCAGCCCGTGCAATTCGGCCGGCACGTCGAGCGCGACCGGCACGCAATGCGGATAGTCGCGCACGCGCAGCGCCGGCCCGATCGTCGTGAAGCACGCGAGCGTCGGCACGTCGAAACCGTCGGCAAGGTGCAGCGCGGCCGTGTCGGGCGCGAACAGCAGGCTGGCGCCCTTGACCCATGCGATGAACCGGGCCGTATCGCCTGCCGCATCGGCGCTCACGTCGACATACGCGGGATGCGCGACCGGCCCGAACCCGGCCACCGGCAAGCCGTAGCGCCGGGCCAGCTGTTCGACGAACGTAGCCCGGAGGGCAGGCGGCACGCTGCGCAACGCGGTGCTCGCGTTCGGACAGAACAGCACGTACGGACGCTGCCATTGCGCGGGCAACGCGGGCAACGGCAGCCGCGCGAGCCAGCGGTTGCGCCTGGCCGACGCCGGCACCGAGGCAGGTTCCACGCCGAGCGCGTCGAGGAAGAAATCGATCATCGGCAACCGCGCGAACGCGGGCCAGTACAGGTGATTGCCGACGTCGATGCACGGCGCGTCCGCCGGCAGTGCGTCGGCGGGGTACGGCAGCGCGCGCGACGGCGCGACGATGTCGGCCGCGAGCGCGTACAGCGCATCGACGTAGCGCGGCGCGCGGGCAGGCCGGTACAGCGTGAAGCCCAGGCCCGGGTGTGCTGCGCGCAGCGCGGCGAGGGCGGTGAGCCCGATCACCGAATCGCCGAGCGTGACCCCCATCCCGTTGATCACGTGCACCTGCCGGGCGCGGCCATAGTCGAGCCGGAACGGCCGGTGCGCGGCGTGCAGCAGGCCACGCGCGGGCGCGGCCGCCACGTGGCCGGCGGCACGCGCGTCGCCGTGCTCGAGGTCGTAAGGCGCGACGAGCGTGCCGTCCGGTGCGAGCAGCGTGCCGGGGAGCGCCAGCGCGTCGTCGTGCGACAGCGCGACGGCAGGCGGCGCGGCGTGCGTGCCCACCGTCATCCGCCGCGCGCGCGGCGGCCCTGTTCGCGGATCTGTTCGAGGGTCGCGGCCGGCGTGCTGGCGTCCTGCGGGATGCGGATCTCGATCAGCGCGGGCAGCCCGCACGTCAGCGCGCGTTCGAGCGCGGGCGCGAAATCGGCGGTGCGCTCGACGGTCTCGCCATGCGCGCCGAATGCGCGCGCATACGCGGCGAAATCGGGATTCGTGAGCCCCGTGCCGTGCACGCGGCCCGGGTAGTTGCGCTCCTGATGCATGCGGATCGTGCCGAAATGCCCGTTGTTGACGACGATTGCCACGATGTTCAGCCCGTACTGCATCGCGGTCGCGAGCTCGTTGCCGGCCATCATGAAGCAGCCGTCACCCGCGAGCGCGACGACGGCGCGCGACGGGTACAGCGACTTCGCGGCGAGCGCGGCCGGCAGCCCGTAGCCCATCGCGCCGCTCGTCGGCGCGAGCTGCGAGCGGAAGTGCCGGTACGCGAAGTGGCGATGCAGCCAGATCGCATAATTGCCGGCGCCGTTGGTGAGGATCGCGTCGTGCGGCAGGCGCTCGCGCAACTGCACCATCACGTCGCCGAGCTGGACGTCGCCGGGCATCGGCAGCGGCGCATGCCATTCGCGATACGCGCGATGCGCGTCGGCGGCGCTGCCGGCCCACGCGGGGTGCTCGGGCGGCTCGAGCGCGGCGAGCGGCGCGGCGATCTCGGGCATCCCGGACACGATCGGCAGGTCGGCCGCATACACGCGGCCGAGCTCGTCCGCGCCCTGGTGCACGTGAACCAGCGTCTGGCGTGTCTTCGGGATGTCGAGCAGCGTGTAGCCGCCGGTCGTCGCTTCGCCGAGGCGCGGCCCGATCACGAGCAGCAGGTCGGCGTCGCGGATGCGCTTCGCGAGCGCGGGGTTGATCCCGAGCCCGACGTCGCCCGCATAGTTCGGGTGCGCGTTGTCGATCGTGTCCTGGTAGCGGAACGCGCAGGCCACCGGCAACTGCCAGCGCTCGACGAAGGTGCGCAGGTTCGCGCACGCGTCGGGCGTCCAGCCGCTGCCGCCGACGATCGCGAACGGACGTTCGGCGCGCGCGAGCCGCTCGCGCAGCTCGTCGAGCTGCGCGGCCGACGGCGCGGCCGCGACGCGTTTCGCGGCCGGCACGACGGGCTGCGGCGCGCAGGCTTCGGACAGCACGTCCTCCGGCAGCGCGAGCACGACCGGGCCGGGCCGGCCGGCGGTCGCGACGTGGAACGCATGGCTCAGGTACTCGGGAATGCGGCGCGGATCGTCGATCTGCGCGACCCATTTCGCCATCTGGCCGAACATCCGCCGGTAGTCGATTTCCTGGAAGGCTTCGCGGTCGAGGTGCTCGCGCGCGCACTGGCCGACGAACAGGATCATCGGCGTCGAATCCTGGAACGCGGTGTGCACGCCGATCGACGCATGGGTCGCGCCGGGCCCGCGCGTGACGAACGCGATGCCGGGGCGGCCGGTCAGCTTGCCGACCGCCTCGGCCATGTTCGCGGCGGCCGCCTCGTGGCGGCAGACGACCGTCTGGATGCGTGCGGTGTCGTCCGCCAGCGCATCGAGTACGGCGAGGAAACTCTCGCCGGGCACGCAGAACACGCGTTCGACGTGATTGGCGAGCAACGCATCGACGAGCAGTCGCGCGCCGGTGGTGGCGGGCTGCTCGAGATCCTTGGAATGCGACATGGGCTGCCGTCTCCCTGGGTAGCGGGACGTACAGCTTACGCCTGTCGGCGGGGCGCCGGTACGCCGGCCGGTGAAAAGTGCCGGAACCCGGAGCGGGTCGGGCGGCGCGCCTTGCATGCTCGCCGGGTTCGGCTGGCCGAAAGGACGACTGGTGCGTGATTGCCGGACGGTGGACAGTGGAGGCTGCCAGCATCGAGCCGGACAGGACGATCCGCCGCCACGGTCAGGCGGGTGGCGAATTGCGCCGAGCCACGTGTCTTTTCGCCGCAATTGACCGGCCGCTGGCAGTGGATATCTCCGGCATATCGCAAGCCGCCCGCATGATCACTTCGGAGTCGTGTACACACATGGATTTACATTGCCTTGGAAACACCCTAAAGTACATCCATCGTACACACGCATGGGAGATCGACATGCATACCACGAGGGTGTTTCGGAACGGCAACTCGCAGGCCGTACGGATTCCGGCGGATCTTGCTTACGAGCGCAGCGATATCGAGCTCGAAATCGAACGGATCGGCGACGAAATCCGTATTCGGCCCATGCGGCGGCCGTTGACCGGCGTGCTCGAGAAGTTCGCGAAATTCGGGCCGGATTTCATGGCCGAAGGGCGTGGCGACCACGAGCAGGCCGACCGCGAGGGCTTGTGATGGCGCGCTACATGCTCGACACCAACATGTGCATCTACCTGATGAAGAATCAGCCGGAACAGGTCGCGAGACGATTTGCACAGTGCTACACGGGGGACGTCGTGATGTCGGCGATTACCTATGCCGAGCTCGAGTACGGTGTGACCGCGTGTGCAAGTCCGGCCCGGGAGCGCAGCAATCTGGCCGCGCTGATCGAGGATATCCCGGTTGCGCCGTTCGACGCGCCGGCCGCGCAAGCGTACGGCCCTGTCCGCGAAGCGGCCCGCGACCGGAAGAAGGATCATCTCGACAAACTGATCGCGGCGCATGCGGTGTCGCTCGACGTCGTGCTAGTGACCAACAATGAGCGGGATTTCGCGAGCTACCCGGGCGTGCGGCTGGAGAACTGGCTGAGCGACTAGCGTGCCGGCGGGCGTGACGCAACGCTCGCCATGTCCGGCGGTCATGCAGGGTATCGATTCGCCCCGCATGACCGCCATTACTGCATCAGCACTCGACGATATTCACCGCGAGCCCGCCGCGCGACGTTTCCTTGTACTTCGTCTTCATGTCGGCACCGGTCTCGCGCATCGTCTTGATCACCGAATCGAGCGACACGTAGTGCGAGCCGTCGCCGCGCAACGCCATGCGCGCCGCGTTGACCGCCTTCACCGACGCCATCGCGTTGCGCTCGATGCAGGGAATCTGCACCATCCCGCCGACCGGGTCGCAGGTGAGGCCGAGGTTGTGCTCCATCCCGATCTCGGCCGCGTTCTCGACCTGTTGCGGCGTGCCGCCGAGCACGGCCGCGAGCGCGCCCGCCGCCATCGAGCACGCGACGCCCACTTCGCCCTGGCAGCCGACTTCCGCGCCGGAGATCGACGCATTCAGCTTGTAAAGAATGCCGATCGCGGCGGCGGTGAGCAGGAAGTCGATCACGCCCTGCTCGTTCGCGCCCGGCGTGAAGCGCGTGTAATAGTGCAGCACGGCGGGGATGATGCCGGCCGCGCCGTTGGTCGGCGCGGTCACGACGCGGCCGCCGGCCGCGTTTTCCTCGTTGACCGCGATCGCGTACAGGTTGATCCAGTCGATCATCGACAGCGGATCCTGCAGCGCGCGCTCCGGGCTGCCCGTCAGCGTGCGGTACAGCTGCGGCGCGCGGCGCTTGACCTGGAACGGGCCGGGCAGGTTGCCGTCGGCATCCGGGTTGCCGATTCCGCAGCCGCGCGACACGCACGACTGCATCACCGCCCAGATCTTCAGCAGGCCATCGCGCGTCTCTTCCTCGGTGTGCCACGCGCGCTCGTTTTCCCACATCAGCTGCGCGATCGACTTGCCGGTCGACTCGGTCAGCGCGAGCAGCTCGGCGCCGGTGCGGAACGGGTGCGTCATCTGCTCGGCCGCGCTCAGCACCTTCGTGTTCGGCGCGCCGGCCGTCACGACGAAGCCGCCGCCGACCGACAGGTAGGTGCGCTCGACCAGCACCGCGCCGTTCGCGTCGCTCGCGCGCAGCTTCATCCCGTTCGGATGCTCGGGCAGCGCCTGGCGGTAGAACGCGATGTTCTCCTTCAGCACGAACGGCACCGGGTGCGTGCCGAGCAGCGCGAGCTTCTTCGACTTGCGGACGTCTTCCAGCCGCGCGTCGATCGTGTCGGGATCGACGGTGTCGGGCGCGTCGCCGAGCAGGCCGAGCATCACGCCGCGGTCGGTGCCGTGGCCCTTGCCGGTGGCGCCGAGCGAGCCGTACAGCTCGACCTTCACGTGGGCCGTCGCGTCGAGCAACCCGTCGCGCTCGAGGCCCTGGACGAACATCAGCGCCGCGCGCATCGGTCCGACCGTGTGCGAACTGGACGGACCGATGCCGATCTTGAAAAGGTCAAACACGCTGACTGCCATTTCGATACCTGCCTTGCGATAAGAATGATGCTAGCGCGCCTGCAATGGCAGGCACGCGGCGAGCCATGCGGGCGGCGTTAGGGAAAGCTGCTGCGCGACGCGGGCATAACGCCCGTCGAGCCGCGCGGCCAGATGAAAGAGTTCGGTGGCGTTTTTCGGGTCCCACTGCCCCGTGTAGCCGGGCAAGCCGGCCTCGCGGCGCTTCGCGTCGAACGGCACCGGCGAATTCACGAATTCCTCGTGCGTCTTCTCGCCGAGCGCATACGGCACGAGCCAGTCGAGCGCGGCCGCGAGCGTCGCGCCGTTCGCGCCGCGCTCGCGCAGCCAGTTGCGGTTGAAGCGGCGCGCGGCGAGCGCGGCCGTCACCAGCGGCTGCAGATCGTAGACCGCGTAATGCAGCGCATCGCGTTCCTCGAAATCCCAGGTCTTGCCGTCCGGGCCGATGTTGTCGGCGAGATGCTCGACGAACAGCCGCTGCGCGGCGTTCATCATCTTGCGGTCGCCGAGCGTGAACGCGGACAGCGCGATCAGCTTGATCCGGTGGCTCTGCCAGTTGTTGCGCCAGGTGCCGGTGAGCGGGCGCTTCTGCGCGTCGACCTGCGCGACATAGCCGGCGCCGAGCTTCGCGATGAACGCGGCCGTCGCGTTGCGCGTTTTCACCGGCAGCGCGCTCGCGGTCATGTCGTACGCGACGATCAGGCTCTCGAAGCGCGTCTCGTCGATCGGGTTGAAGCTCGGCTGGTAGGTCGAGACCCACGCGGACAGGAAGCGGTCGACGAGCTGCAGGTAGCGCGGCGCGTTCGTCACGCGCCACGCGAGCGCCGCATCGCGCATCAGGTCCATGTCCTTGAGCGCGGCCGCACTCTGGTCATAGATGCCTTCGTGCGGCAGCGTGCCCTCGGTGTGCACGCGCGCCATCGCCTTCGGCTGCTCACCGATGCGCGCGTCGACGCTGCGGATCAGCGCCTGCACGCCCGGCTCGGCCTGCGTCGTCTCGCTCGCCTGCAGCGCCGGAGCCGCGCAGAAATTCATCGCCGCGCGCGCACTGCCGGACACGCCGAGGCCGGCGGCGGCCAGCGACAGCGCTGCGACGAGCATCGGCACGTAGCGGCCCGCGCGGGTGCGCGGCCGCCTCGCTGTTGCACCATGGCCCGGAAACATCGGACGCACCATGCGGAACTCCTTCATTGGCTGGATCGCGTGTGATGTTAGCCGGATTGGCGGGCGAGCGTGAAACGGTTGGCCGGGCGGCGAACGTAAAAACCGCACGCAACCGGTGGCTGCGTGCGGTGGGTTCACGGTCGGACGCTCCGGTGCGAGACGGGCGTTATGCGTAGTCCGACATCGGCACGCACGAGCAGAACAGGTTGCGGTCGCCGTACGCGTTGTCCGCACGGCCGACCGGCGGCCAGTACTTGTTCGTGCCGAGCGACGCGACCGGGTACGCGGCCTGCTCGCGCGAGTACGCGTGCGGCCATTCGTTCGCGGTGACGACGGCCGCCGTGTGCGGCGCGTGACGCAGCGGGTTGTCCTCGCGATCGGCGCGGCCTTCCTCGACCGCGCGGATTTCCTCGCGGATCGCGATCATCGCGGCGATGAAGCGGTCGAGTTCTTCCTGCGATTCCGATTCGGTCGGCTCGACCATCAGCGTGCCCGGCACCGGGAAGCTCATCGTCGGCGCGTGGAAGCCGTAGTCCATCAGGCGCTTCGCGACGTCGTCGACGCTGATGCCGCTCGTTTCCTTGATCGGACGCAGGTCGAGAATGCACTCGTGCGCGACCAGCCCGCCCGGGCCCGAATACAGCACCGGGTAGTGCGGCGCGAGGCGCTTCGCGATGTAGTTCGCGTTGAGGATCGCGGTTTCGGTCGCGGCGGTCAGGTTCTTCGCGCCCATCATCGCGATGTACATCCACGAGATCGGCAGGATCGACGCGGAGCCGTACGGCGCGGCCGATACCGCGCCGATGCCGTCTTCCGCGCGGGCGTAGCCGGTCGAGCGCTGGTTCGGCAGGAACTTCGCGAGGTGCGCGCCGACCGCGACCGGGCCGACGCCCGGGCCGCCGCCGCCGTGCGGGATGCAGAAGGTCTTGTGCAGGTTCAGGTGCGACACGTCGCCGCCGAACTGGCCCGGCGCGGTCAGGCCGACCATCGCGTTCATGTTCGCGCCGTCGACGTACACCTGGCCGCCGTGCGCATGCACGATCTCGCAGATCTCGCGGACGTTCTGCTCGAACACGCCGTGCGTCGACGGATACGTGATCATGATCGCCGCGAGGTCCTTCGCGTGCTCGTCGGCCTTGGCCTTGAGATCGGCGATGTCGACGTTGCCCTGCGCGTCGCAGGCGACGACCACGACCTTCATGCCGGCCATGTGCGCGGAGGCCGGGTTCGTGCCGTGCGCGGATGCCGGGATCAGGCACACGTCGCGGTGCGCTTCGCCGCGCGATGCGTGGTAAGCGTGGATGATCAGCAGGCCCGCGTACTCGCCCTGCGAGCCGGCGTTCGGCTGCAGCGACACGGCCGCGTAGCCGGTGGCCGCGACGAGCATCTGCTCGAGCTGGTCGATCATCTCGCGGTAGCCGACGGTCTGCTCGGCCGGCGCGAACGGGTGGATGCCGCCGAATTCGGGCCACGTGACCGGCAGCATTTCCGACGTCGCGTTCAGCTTCATCGTGCACGAGCCGAGCGGGATCATCGAGCGGTCGAGCGCGAGATCCTTGTCCGACAGGCTGCGCAGGTAGCGCAGCATTTCGGTTTCGGAATGGTGGCGGTTGAACACGTGGTGCGTCAGGTACGCGCTCGTGCGCTCGAGGCCGGCCGGCAGCGCGGCAACGCCGGCAAGGCCCGCATCGAGGGCATCGACGGCCGGGGCGGTGCCGCCCGCGGCCTGCGCGAACACGGCGAGGAGATCGGCGAGGTCGTCGCGCGTCGTCGTTTCGTCGACCGACACGCCGACTTGCGTGTCGCTCACGCGGCGCAGGTTGATGCGCTTGGCCTTCGCGAATTCGTGGACCTGCGCGGTGCGCGCGCCGGTATCGATCGTCAGCGTGTCGAAGAACGTGTCGTTGACGGTTGCGAAGCCGAGCTGCTTCACGCCGGCGGCGAAGAGGGCCGCGATGCGGTTCACGCGCAGCGCGATCGTCTTCAGGCCGTGCGGGCCGTGGTAGACCGCGTACATGCTCGCCATGATCGCGAGCAGCGCCTGCGCGGTACACACGTTCGATGTCGCCTTCTCGCGGCGGATGTGCTGTTCGCGCGTCTGCAGCGCGAGGCGCAGCGCGGGCTTGCCCTGCGCGTCGACCGTCACGCCGACGAGGCGGCCCGGCATCTGGCGCTTGAATTCGTCACGCACCGCGAGATACGCGGCGTGCGGGCCGCCGAAGCCCATCGGCACGCCGAAGCGCTGCGTGTTGCCGATCGCGACGTCCGCGCCCCAGTCGCCGGGCGGCGTCAGCACGGTCAGCGCGAGCAGGTCGGCCGCGACGACCACGTGGCCGCCGGCCGCGTGGATCGCTTCGGTGAGCGCGCGGTAGTCGCGCACGTCGCCGTTCACGCCCGGGTATTGCAGCAGCACGCCGAATGCATTCGCTTGCGCCGCGTCGGCGGCCGGGCCCGTCTTGACCTCGATGCCGACCGGCAGCGCGCGCGTGCGGATCACTTCGAGCGTTTGCGGCAGCACGTCGTCGGCGACGTAGAACACGTTCGATGCCGGCTTGCCGGTGCGCTGCAGCAGCGTCATCGCTTCGGCGGCGGCGGTGGCTTCATCGAGCAGCGACGCGTTCGAGATCGCGAGGCCCGTCAGGTCGGCGACCATCTGCTGGAAGTTCAGGAGCGCCTCGAGGCGGCCCTGGGAAATTTCGGGCTGGTACGGCGTGTAGGCCGTGTACCACGCCGGGTTTTCGAGCACGTTGCGCAGGATCACGGCCGGCGTGTGCGTGTCGTGGTAACCCTGACCGATATACGAGCGGAACACCTGGTTCTTGTCCGCGAGAACCCGCAGCGCGGCGAGGGCTTCGGCCTCGCTCTTCGGCTGCGCGAACGGGCCGAGCGGCAGCGTTTCGGCGCGGCGGATCGAGGCCGGGATCACGGCGTCGATCAGGGCGGCGCGCGACGCGAAGCCGAGCGTGTCGAGCATGGCCTGCTGGCTGGCGGCGTCGGGGCCGATGTGGCGTTCGGCGAACGCGTCGTGCGTTTCGAGCGCGGCGAGCGAGAGGGGCGTGCGGTTCATCAGGCGGTCCGGGTGTTCGAGCTTCATGGCGTGACTCTGGTCCCGCGCGGGCCGGCCGGCGGCCGGCGTCGCGCGGTTCGGGTAAGGGAATTAGTCGATCAGCTTGCTGTAGGCGGCGGCGTCGAGCAGGCCGTCGGTCGATGCGCCGGCGGCGAGCTTGATCTTGAACAGCCACGTGTCGTACGCGTCGCTGTTCACCTCTTCCGGCGTGTCGACGGCGTCCGCGTTGATTGCGACCACCTCGCCCGACACCGGCGAATAGATGTCCGACGCGGCTTTCACCGATTCGACGACGCCGATCGCGTCGCCCGCCTTCACCTGCTTGCCGACGGCCGGCAGTTCGAGGAAAACGATGTCGCCGAGCGTGTTCTGCGCGTGATCGGTGATGCCGACCGTCAGCGTGCCGTCGGCTTCAGTGCGGATCCACTCGTGTTCGTCGGTGTACTTCAGATCGGCCGGGACGTTGCTCATCGGATGCTCCTGATAAAAGGGTTTGTTCGTTTTGCTGGCGCGCCGCCGGGGCGCGCCGGGTGTGGTGTTGCGCCGGGCGCCATCCCCCGGCTTCCCGGGAGGCGGGCCTCCCGGCCGTTACGCAGCGAGGACCTTGCCGTTGCGCACGAACGGCAGTTTTACCACGCGCGCGGGAAGATTCTTGTCTCGAATTTGCACCTGGACCACGTCGCCGATCTGGACGGCCGCCGGCACGCGCGCGAACGCGATCGATTCCTGCATCGACGGCGAGAACGTGCCGCTCGTGATCTCGCCTTCGCCGTGCGGCGTGACGACCTTCTGGTGTGCGCGCAGCACGCCGCCCGCCTTGCCGTTTTCCTTCTGCAGGATCAGGCCGACGAACGCAGCGCGCGAGCCGTCGCGCTCGAGCGCGGCGCGGCCGACGAACTCACGCGGCGCCGACAGGTCGACCGTCCACGCGAGGCCCGCGTCGAGCGGGGACACGGTGTCGTCCATGTCCTGGCCATACAGGTTCATGCCGGCCTCGAGGCGCAGCGTGTCGCGCGCGCCGAGCCCGCAGGGGCGCACGCCGTTTTGCTGCAGCGCGGCCCACAGCGCTTCGACGTGCACGGCCGGGACGATCACTTCGAAGCCGTCTTCGCCGGTGTAGCCGGTGCGCGCGACGGTGAGATCGCCGAACGGCGTGCCGGCGACCTGCGCGGCGTTGAACGGCTTCAGTTCGCTGGTCGCGGCACGCGCGGCGGGCACCGTCGTCCAGACCTTTTCACGGGCGTTCGGGCCCTGAACGGCGACGATCGCGAAATCGCGGCGCGGCGCGATGGTCAGGCCGTAGCCGCCTTGTTCGTTGAGCTGGTTGAACCACGCGATGTCCTTCTCGGCCGTGCCGGCGTTGACGACGACGCGGAAGAAGTCTTCGGTGAAGTAATAGACGATCAGGTCGTCGACGACGCCGCCCTGCGGATTGAGCAGGCACGAGTAGAGCGCCTTGCCGGGGGTCTTGAGCTTGCCGACGTTGTTCGCGATCGCGTGTTCGAAGAACGCGCGCACGCGGCTGCCGGTGAAATCGACGACGCACATGTGCGATACGTCGAACATGCCGGCGTCGGTGCGCACGGCTTCGTGTTCTTCGATCTGCGAGCCGTAGTTGACGGGCATGTCCCAGCCGCCGAAGTCGACCATGCGGGCATTGAGCGCGCGGTGCGCGGCGTTGAGCGGGGTGTGATTCAGTGCAGTCATCGAGGCCTCAGGCAAGGCGCTTGCGCGCGGATCAGAACGGCCATGTGCCGACCGCCGCGGCTGATAGCCTCGAGCGATCCGGTACATGCCCCTCTGTCCTCGATACCTGAGAGATTGCGCTGCGGGCAAAGCCCGGCGAACGCGCGCCCCTTCGGTGGGCAGCTTGCCCGCACAGCCAATGCGCTGCGGGCTACTGCCGCTCTCCAGAGTGCGGGGAGAGTAAGGTGTCCGCGCAATGCGCGGACGCGATTCCCCGACGCGGTCGGTCCTTTTGCCTGAGAGTTTGCGGGTGTGCCCCTTCGGCGGCGCAACCGGTGTCGGAACGACCCGGTCACACGCTCTCCCGACGCGTGCGGGCGACTGTACGCGAGCGGGTGGGCCTTGTCAATTTGAGCAAAAGAATGTCGCTTCGCGACAAGCGGCGGCGGCCGGCGCCGCCGCTTTTCTCCGCACCGGCGGGCGTCGGCGCGTTACTCGCCGATCGCGCGCGCGGCCGTGTCGAGTTCCTGATTCAGCACACGCTGCTCGTCGCCGGACAGGCCGCCGTTGTGCTGGGCCGACATGTCGTTCGCTTCCTGGCGGATCACGTCGAGACGGTGGTGCAGCTGCGCACCGTAGGGCGGCGGGTAGTAGCCGCCGTTCACACGGGCGTCGATGCGGCGATGCAGGTTGTCGATCCGGCCCTGGACCTCCTGCATGCGGTCGTTCGCGACGACCTGCGGGTTCGGTCGCGACGGCGGAGGCGCCTGCCGGGCCGGCCGCTGCGGCTGCACGATACAGGCCGCGAGCGAGGAAACCAGGACGCAGCATGCCGCTGCGCGAATCAACCGTTGCATCACATTCTCCTGACGGATAAGTGTCGAATCGACTTTTTGAGAAACGCGTCAGACCGGACGACCGCTGACTTTCGTTCCCGCACCATTTGTAACGGAATGTTCGGGGCCGTGGCCGCGGGGCGGCGTGGCGGTAGACACAAGCGCGGCCGGTGCCGATGCCTGGCGGCGTGGCGCGGAGGGTGGCCGGGTCGGCACCGACCCGGCCGGCGGTCGTCAGACCGTGCGGCGCACGAACGGCACCCGGCGGCCGTCGTGTTCGCTCTGCGCGGCGAGCTCGATGATCGTCATCACGTCGACCGCGTCCTGCGCGGTGACGGGAAACGGCGCGCCATCACGGATCGACGCGGCGAGCGCGCGGTAGAACTCCGCGTACTGGCCGTCGAGCGTCGGCACCGGCCGCTCGAGCTCGACGTCGCCGTCGAGCACGCGCAGCAGGCCGGGCGGATTGCCGCCGCCGAATTCGACGTCGTCCGCGGTGAGGCCGGCCTTGAGCTGGTCTTCCTGCGTGTCGAGCCCGAACTTCTGGTAGCTGCCGCGCGTGCCGTGCAGCGTGAAGCGCGCGGGCTCGATCGCCGACAGCGCGCTCGCGTGCAGCGCGACGTCCTTGTCCGGATAGCCGAGCAGCAGGTGCACGAAATCGGGCGCCGTGCCGTTGTCGCGGCGCGTCTTGACGGTGGCGCTCACCGTTTCCGGCGTGCCGAACAGCGCGAGCGCCTGGTCGATCAGGTGCGGGCCGAGGTCGAGCAGCAGGCCGCCGCCGCGGGCCGGCTCCTCGCGCCAGCGCGTGCGCGGCGTCGGCCGGAAGCGGTCGAAGTGCGACGCGAAGTAGGTGAGGCGGCCCAACTCGCCCGATTCGACGATCCGGCGCACGGTGAGGAAATCGCCGTCCCAGCGGCGGTTGTGGAACGGCGCGAACAGCCGGCTGCGCGCGTTCGCGAGCCGCGCGAGGGCGAGCGCCTCGTCGGCGGTGAGCGTGACGGGCTTGTCGACGACCACGTGGCGGCCGGCTTCGAGCACCTGACGCGCGAGCGTGAAATGGGTGTCGTTCGGCGTGGCGATCACCACACATTCGATGTCATCGAGGCCGAGCAGCGTGTCGAGATCAGGGACGACGCGCGCGCCCGGATACGCGGCCTGCGCGCGATCGGGCTGACCCGTCGCGATCGCGGCGACTTCGGTGCGGCCGCTCGTGGCGATCACCGGCGCGTGGAACGTCGCGCCGGCGAAACCGAAACCCATCAAACCAATCCTGAGCAATGACGACATGGCAATTCCTGGCTGCGAAGGAAACTAAAGGATGGCGCGCCGGAGCGGCGCGAGGACGACCGGCTATTTTGGCATGGTGCCGCTGCTTGCACAGACGCGTCGGGCGAAATGCACGAAGCGAGGCGGCGCTTGCGCGGGGAAGGCTGGCATTTTGCGCGGGGTCGTGCGCCGTGCCGCGGTATGGTTGGCTGGTTTGCGGCTCGCGGCTCGCGGCTCGCGGCTCGCGGGTTCGGCTCCGGCTCAAGCCCAAGCCCGGCCCGCCCTCCCAAGCCCCCGGTTCCGGGCTCCCGGCTTCCGGCTCCCAACCCCCCGGCAAGCCGTGGCGGCAGTCAGCCCCCGAACGCGCCCCATCATCCGCCCGGCCGCTGCCTCACGGCGGCCGCGACCTGCGCGGCCCACACCGCGCACGCGGCTGTGCCGGGATGGAAGCCGTCGGCGGCCATCAAGTGGCGTTCGAGCGGCAGGTCGACCCGCAGGAACGTGCAGTGCGGTTGCCCGCCAGCCCAGCCGGCGAGCGCCGCGTTGAGCCGCTTCGCGCGCCGCCCCAGATACCACGCGAGCGGCTGCGGCAGCGCCGGGAAGCGCTCCATCGGCGGCACAGCCGACAGGATCGCGTGCCCGACCTGGAAACGCGTGGCGAGCAGCCGCACCAGCTCGGCCTGCTGCGCGAGCCAGCGTGCGGGCGGCACGCCGCCCGTCACGTCGTTGACGCCGAGCGACGTCACGGCCACGTCGAACGGCTCGGCCGGCTCCGCGGCGAGCCAGTCGACCAGCTCCCGCGTGGTCAGGCCGGTGCGTGCGAGCAGTTTCCAGCGCACGCGGTGCGTGGCCGCCAGCGCGTTCGCCAGTTGCCCGGCGAGCGCCTCGTGCTGCGTCGCGACCCCGACGCCCGCGGCGGCCGAATCGCCGACCACCAGCACGCGCAGCGGTGGGCCGTCGCCGGCCACGCCGTCGCGCGGGCCGGCCGCCTCGGGCAGCCGCGGCGTGACGCGGCGCACGTAGCGGCCTTGCGCGAACAGCAGCGGGCCGAGGGCAGCGGTGGCGAACGGGTATCCCATGAGGTCGATCCTGCGGTGGTTGAAACGCATTGAAGCGGGCCGGCGCGGGTGCCGCCGGGGGAGTGCATATTGTGTCCGATCGCAGCGCGAACAGGGCCAGATTGGCCGAGCGGACAGCCGCGACCACGCCGAACGGACAGGGGGCGCCCGCCCGGCAAGCCCGCGCGCCCCCGTCCGGCGGCGTGCCCGAAATACGCGCGCCGACGTGTTAACATGCGCGTCCTGCCCCGCGTGTCCGCCTGCTTCGCCAGCCTGCCCCGCACGGCATCCTCCCGGCGTCCGCCGTCAACCAGCAACACCATCCGCCATCATGTCCGCAGGCCTCAATCCCGCTCAGAACGAAGCGGTGCGCTATCTCGACGGTCCCTGTCTCGTGCTCGCCGGCGCGGGCAGCGGCAAGACACGCGTGATCACGCAGAAGATCGCGCACCTGATCGAAGCGAAGGGCTTCGAGCCGCGCCATATCGCCGCCGTCACGTTCACGAACAAGGCGGCCGCCGAAATGCGCGAGCGCGTGTCGAAGCTGCTGGAAGGCAAGACGCTCACCACACCGGGCAAGGAAGGCCGCAAGGTGCCCGTCAACCAGCTCACCGTCTGCACGTTCCACTCGCTGGGCGTGCAGATCCTGCGCCAGGAGGCCGAGCACGTCGGCCTGAAGCCGCAGTTCTCGATCATGGATTCGGACGACTGCTTCGGGATGATCCAGGAGCAGCTCGGCACCACCGACAAAGGGCTGATCCGCAAGATCCAGAGCATCATCTCGCTGTGGAAGAACGGCCTGATCATGCCCGACGAGGCGATGGCGAACGCCGCCAACGAGGACGAGCACCAGGCCGCGCTGGTCTACCGCAACTACGTGGCGACGCTGCACGCGTACCAGGCGGTCGACTTCGACGACCTGATCCGCCTGCCGGCCGAGCTGTTCGCGAAGAACGAGCAGGTGCGCGACCGCTGGCAGAACAAGTTGCGCTACCTGCTGATCGACGAGTACCAGGACACCAATGCGTGCCAGTACGAGCTGCTGAAGCAGCTCGCGGGCCCGCGCGCCGCGTTTACGGCGGTCGGCGACGACGACCAGGCGATCTACGGCTGGCGCGGCGCGACGCTGGAGAACCTCGCGCAGCTCGGCAAGGATTTTCCGAAGCTGCACGTGATCAAGCTCGAGCAGAACTACCGGTCGACGGTACGAATCCTGACCGCCGCGAACAACGTGATCGCGAACAACCCGAAGCTGTTCGAGAAGAAGCTGTGGTCCGAGCACGGGATGGGCGATTCGATCACCGTCACGGCGTGCAACGACGAGGAACACGAGGCCGAATCGGTCGTGTTCCGGCTGTCCGCGCACAAGTTCGAGCGGCGCGCGCAGTTCCGCGACTACGCGATCCTGTATCGCGGCAACTTCCAGGCGCGCATCTTCGAGCAGGTGCTGCGGCGCGAGCGGATTCCGTACGTGCTGTCGGGCGGCCAGTCGTTCTTCGACAAGGCCGAGATCAAGGATCTGTGCGCGTACCTGCGGCTGATCGCGAACGCCGACGACGATCCCGCGTTCATCCGTGCGGTCACGACGCCGCGCCGCGGCATCGGCAACACGACGCTGGAAGCGCTCGGCTCGTTCGCGGGGCAGGCGAAGGTGTCGCTGTTCGAGGCCGTCTACATGGGCGGGATCGAGGCGCGGCTGTCGGCGCGCCAGGTCGAGCCGTTGCGGATGTTCTGCGACTTCATCCAGCGCCTGACCGAGCGCGCGGACAAGGAACCCGCGACCGTCGTGCTCGACGACATGATGGAGGCGATCCACTACGAGGCGTACCTGTACGACGCATTCGACGAGCGGCAGGCGCAGTCGAAGTGGCAGAACGTGCTCGAATTCCTCGAATGGCTGAAGCGCAAGGGCACGAAGCCCGAGACGGACGCCGTCGACGGCGAGGCCGAAGGTTTCCACAACGCGGACGGCCTCGCCGATACGGGCAAGAACCTGCTCGGCCTGATCCAGACCGTCGCGCTGATGTCGATGCTCGAGGGCAAGGACGAGGACCCGGACGCCGTGCGGCTGTCGACCGTCCATGCGTCGAAGGGGCTCGAGTATCCGCACGTGTTCCTGGTCGGCGTCGAGGAAGGCATCATGCCGCACCGCGGCGGCAGCGAGGACGACGGCCCGATCGACAACGAGCGGATCGAGGAGGAGCGCCGGCTGATGTACGTCGCGATCACGCGTGCGCAGCGCAGCCTGCACCTGAACTGGTGCAAGAAGCGCAAGCGGGCGCGCGAGACGGTCGTGTGCGAGCCGTCGCGCTTCATTCCGGAGATGGGGCTCGACGATGCGCCGCCGCCTACCCCCGAAGAGGCGCCGATGTCGCCGAAGGACCGGCTCGCCAGCCTGAAGGCGTTGCTGCAGAAGTGACGCCGCGGCGCCGTCGGGTGTGCGGTGTTTCGACGATCCGACGATCCGACAGTCAGCCGGTCAGCCGGTCAGGCAAAAAACAAACCCCCGCGGTGCGCGTGCGCCGCGGGGGTTTTTTCTGGCCGGCCGGTGTTACTTCGCCGAGTTGACCATGTAGTCGACGGCGGCCTTCACGTCGGCGTCGGACGCGTTCGACCCGCCCTTCGGCGGCATCGCGCCCTTGCCGTGCAGCGCGTAGTTGTAGACCGTGTCCATCGAGTCCTTCAGGCGCGGCGCCCAGTCTTCCTTGCTGCCGAACTTCGGCGCGCCGAGCACGCCGGCTCCGTGGCAGGCCACGCAGGTCGACGAGTACAGTGCCTTGCCGGCGGTTGCGGCATCGGCGCTGGCCGGGGCGGCCGCCGGTTGTTCGCCGGCCTTCGGGATCGCGGCGATCGCGGCCTGCGCGGCGGCGATCTGCGCGCTCGCGGCGTCGGCCGGGCCCGATGCGCCTGCCGCGCCGCTGGCGGGCTGCGCCGCGTTGGCGGCCGGTGCGGCCGGTTCGGGGAAGTTCGCGCCGTCGTTGTTCGCCATGTAGACGATCGCGCGGGCGATTTCATAGTCGCTGACGTCGTCGGGGCTCGTGCCGCCGCGCGGCGGCATCGCGCCCTTGCCGGCCAGTGCCGTCTTCAGCAGCGTGTCGAAGCCTTGCGAGATGCGCGGCGCCCAGTCGTCCTTGTTGCCGAATTTCGGCGCGCCGGCGGCGCCCGTGCCGTGGCAGGTCACGCAGACGGCCTTGTAGACAGCCTCGCCGGTCTTGTACGTGCGGGGCGCGTTGGCGTCCTTCACTTCGACCTGCGCGAGCGGGGCGATACGCGCGGCGACCTGCTCGTCGGATAGCGCGTCCGTGCCGGCGCCGGCGCGGAACGCATGGTTCGCATAATTGGCGAACAGGACGATCAGGATGATCGGAATCGCGAACGACGCGATGATGACGGCAATCAGCTGCCCGGGAGTTTTGACGGGAGATTCGTGGGGTGCTTCGCTCATGCTTGCCTCGTCTCCGTGAATAGGAATTGTGAGCGCGGTGCAACGGCAAAATGGCAGTCCAATGAAGCACGGACGATTATAGACGGAACGTTTACATCACGGCGAGCGGTGCGATGGCGCGTGTTTACCCGCACGCAGCACGGTGCGGCGGGGATTCGTCGGGCAAGGTGGACGCGTCATGGGAAACCGGGTATCCTTGCCGTCTTGCCAATCGTGGGCGGCCTGTATATTGGGGTCGTTTCACTGTCACACGCGCCCGTAGCTCAATGGATAGAGTACTGCCCTCCGAAGGCAGGGGTTGCTGGTTCGATCCCAGCCGGGCGCGCCAAGCCTAGTAAGGCTCTCAGCGGTTTCCTCCCTTCGTCGGACAGACTCATTGCAGCTAGGATCGGCGCCGGCTCGGCCGTCAGCGGCGTGACCCAATGCGCCAGGTGGTCTGCCGACAGGTGCGCGTACCGCTGCACCATTTCCAGCGTTTCCCATCCGCCCATACCGACGCGTGAATTCGGCGGGCTCAGACGCCCTCAGAGCGCCCGGCCGGTGGCTTGTGCCGCGTACACGGGCGTCAGCATGCGGCAGTCCCTTAGCGGTGCTGCTGACGCGTGCCAAGGGCCGTCCCGGGGTCTGTTCGCTCCCTCCTGATAGGTGGGCACTGGCCCGACGCGCGGCGTTGTCGCCCGGCCCCACCTGCCCACAAAAACGAGTCGTTTTTATGCACGCATGCACTGACAGCACAGGGCCGGCCAGCACGGGATGCACGGTGATCGGCGGGGAGATTCTTCTATGCACTTTTATGCGCTCTGCTTTTGCCGTCTCCGCACTTCGTGGCCTGCTTTCGGCGGTTCGGCCATAATCGCCGCTCACGCGGCACCGGCTTCGTGCAGTGAGCGCCTGCCCTCCAAGTGCCAGCCGGCCGCGCGAGCGGCGTATGGGGATGGCCGGTGTTTGCGTGAGCGTCGGGCCGACGCGTTCCCAATTCCAACAAGATTCGACCGTGAAGTTTTCCCGAATTCCCGAGCTTGACCTGCTCCGCTTCCTTGCCGCCATCGCCGTAGTGTTCTTTCACTATGCATTTCGAGGCTACGCCGGCGACGACCTGACGACCATGCACTATCCGGCGCTCGAGCCGGTCGCGCAGTACGGATTTCTGGGCGTGCACCTGTTTTTTATGATCAGCGGCTTTGTGATCCTGATGACTGCGGGCGACGGAAGCGTCACGCGCTTCATCGCGTCACGCGCATCTCGCCTCCTACCCGCGTTCTGGGTCTGCTGCACGATCACCTTTTTCGTGACGCTCGCAATAGGTGGCGATCGATTCACCGCGACGTGGCCGCAATACCTGGTGAACCTGGTGACGCTCGGCGGTGGCTTCGGCGCCGATCCGATCGACGGCGCGTACTGGTCGCTCGGCGCGGAGCTGCGGTTCTACCGCCTGGTCGGCATTCTGCTCATCATCGGCCAGATCCACCGGGCCGAGCGCTGGCTTTACGTGTGGCTGATTGGTACGGTGCTCGTCGAGCTGTTCCCGTTCATCAAGCTCAAGGGCTTCTTGGTGACGGACTATGCGGGCTTCTTCATCGCCGGCGCAGCGTGCTTTTTAATCCGTGCACACGGCCTGTCGCGATCGCGTGTCGCGCTCGTCTGCGCCGCGTGGGCCCTGTCGCTTTATCACGAATTCCAGCTCCTGCCGTACTTCAGCGAGCACTTCGAGAAGCCTCTGAATCCGGCGGTCGTCGCGGTCGTGATGAGCACGTTCTTCGTTGTGATGCTTGTGCTGGCGTTGCGCCGCACGCCGATGCTCACCAGCTCGCGATGGGTTTGGTTCGGTGCGGTCAGCTATCCGCTGTACTTGATCCACCAGAACGTCGGTTACATGCTGTTCAATGAAGCTGGGGCGGCCGTCGACCAGGTCTTGATGTTTTGGGGCGTTGTCGCTGCGGCGATCGGGGCTGCGCTACTGCTCTACATCGTGGTTGAGAAGCCCACTGCGGGGCCGATGAAACGGGGAGTGTTGCATGCGCTCGATGCGCTGAAGCGCTACGTTCCTGCACGCGTTGCGCGCTGGAGGCATGACAAAATTCGGCGCAGTGGAATTGCCAGTCGTGCGCCGCGACTGTAGAACGACGTGCAGCTAAATTGCAGCTTGGATGAACTGGATTGGCCTTGATTGATCTTGTGCAGCCTTGGTTTTGCAGTTTGAGAGTTGCGTAAGGCTTTGAATCAAAAGACAGGTTGTGCCCCGGTAAAGCTCCGAAGGCAGGGGTCGCTGGTTCGATCCCAGCCGGGCGCGCCAAAACATGCCTGTTCAGGCGTCCGGCGGTTTCGCCGTCTCATCCGCATTACCATTTCCCCGCTTGCAGTAATATTCCGGCCGGCTATCCGCATGGCGGTTTCCGATCGCGTGCATCCGACCGAGCGAAACCTTGCACCGATGTCGTTCGATGCACCCGAAGCCCGCCTGAAACGCCGATTGAACATGTCGACCGAAACGACGAACAGCCGCCCGGAAGCCGGCGGCGCGATCACCGCATGAGCAAATCCCTCCCAGTCCAGATCATCAACGGCCCGGACGGCGCGCCAGCCTTCGTCGTGATTCCGTACGCGGACTATCTCGCGCAGCGGTGCGCCGCACGCGACCTGATTCCGCACGAGCTCGTGACGCGCGTCGTGTTCGACGGAAGCTCGCCCGCGCGTGCGTGGCGTGAGCATCTCGGCCTGACGCGGGCCGAGGTCGCGCGGCGGATCGGCATCAGTCGCTCGGACTACGCCAAACAGGAAAAGCGCGGGAAGCTGCGCAAGTCGATGCGCAAGAAGGTCGCGGCCGCGCTCGACATCACGATCGCGCAGCTCGATTTCTGACTTTCCGACCCGCGGCGCAGCGCGGCGAGCGGCCCCGGATGCAGGTGGCCGGCATGCCGTCGCGCCGCCTCGCCGATGTGCGAGAATCCCGCGCAATGACAACTCCAAGCGTCGATCGCGGCGGCCGTCCGCGCATCGCGCCGACTCCCGATGGCTGCCATTCCGTCTACCTCGACCGCAGTCGATGCCCGCGCGCTGACCGATGCTCAGCACGCGCTGCTCGCGCGTCTGCACGCGTATTCCCCTGACGACCCGAACGCGCCGCTGCCGTACAGCCGGCGTCTTGCCGAAGCCGAAGGCTGGTCGCATGCGCACGCGCTGGCCGTGATCGACGAATACAAGCGCTTCGCATTTCTCGCGCAGGCGGCCGGACACCCGGTCACGCCGTCGGTCGCGGTCGATGCCGCGTGGCATTTCCACCTGCAATACACGCTCGAATACTGGGACGTCTTCTGCGCCGGCGTGCTGCGCGCGCGGCTGCATCACATGCCCGGCACGGGCGCGCCGGACGAGGCCGCCGTGTACGCGCAGCGTTATCGCGACACGCTGGACAGCTATCGCCGGCTGTTCGGCTGCGAGCCGCCGGAGTCGATCTGGCCGCGGCCTGCCGGCCTGCGTGCCGCATCCGGATCGCCGCCCCCGGAACCGTCGGCCGCGAACGGGATGGGGGACACGAATTCGCCGGCCGCGGTGCAGGCGCGCAGAACCTGGCGCGACCGGCTGCCGAAACTCGCCTGGCCGGCTGCCGCCGCGAGCGTCGGGGCGACCTGCGCATCGGCGCAGGACTTCAACGTGCTGAACTACGCGGGGCCGCAGTTTCTCGCGTTCTATGTGCCTGCGTGCGTCGTCGCGTTGTTGTTGATCGTCGTGCTTCAGGCGATCGAGTTCCGCTATCGACGCTGGGGCGGGCGTACGCGCAAGGCGTCGGCCGACCTGAGCACCGACGAAGTCGCCTATCTCACCGGCGGCGAAGCACGGGTCGCCCAGGTCGTGACGTTGTCGCTCGCGCAGGCAGGCGCGGTCGACCTGTGGACCGCCCCCGGGCAGGGTGGCTACGTGCAGATCGCCGACATGGAACGTGCGGGGCGTCATGACGACCACTGCGCGTGGCTCAAGGAGCAGCCGTCCGGCACCGTGAGCTACGACGTGTTTCGCAAGCGACTCGCCGGGTATGCGCAGGAGGTCGTCGACGGAATGCGCGCACAAGGCTGGCTGTGGGCACCCGGCGAGATGCGCGCGTCGCGCCTGGCCGCGCGTGCGATCGTGCTGATCGTACTGGGCACGGGGGCCGCGAAGCTCGCGATCGGCCTGAGCCGCGGGCGGCCCGTGTTGCTGCTCGCGGTCTGCATGGTGGTGTTCGCGGTCGCGTACCGGATCGTCGTGCGGCGGCTGACCGGTTTCGGGCGCGGTGGGGCGACGGCTGCCGGGCGGGCCGCGCTGCTTGCGCGCCGGATCGCGCACGATCCGCGCGCCGCGCGAAATCCGCAGCGCCCGCAACCCTCGCAACCCGATGCGCACGCAGCGCAGCAGACGCATCAGACGCAGGACCGCGAACGCGACGACCCGGACCCGTTGCTGTGGACTGCCGCGCTGTTCGGTGCGGGTGCGCTGGCCGGCACCGCTTGGTCGGTGTATTCGCAAACCGTGCAGACCGCGTCGCGGATGTCGTCGCTCGCCGCCCTGAAAGCGGGCAGCGGTTCGTTCGATGCATCGGACAGCAGTTGCTCGTCGTCGAGCTGCAGTTCGTCGAGTTCGTGCAGTTCCAGCTCGTGCAGTTCGAGTAGTTGCGGCGGGTGTTCGTCGAGCAATTGAGTGCGGGGGAGTGAGCGGTGCGCACCGTTGGTGAAGGCGGCAGCACATCGCCACGGCGGCCGGCTCCGGTGACGGAACGGGCCGGCCGGATCGAAGCGGCGACTCTGCCGACGTGTGAGCATCACGAAGGAAAACCGGGCGTCAACGCCCGAGCGCCGAATGATGCACGCACCCGTCATCGGCCGGCGACGGCAATTCCACGCCCACGCGCGGCGCATCCGGGCCACGGACGCGAGACCCCACCAGCCCCTATCTCCGGAACAGAAGCCAGAACGCCGTTCTTATTCGTTGTCGGTTGCCGTCGCCGGCTTTCTATACTGCATCGTCCATGCTCGTGGCCGATGTGCCGCGACGTTTTCCACCGCCGTATCGAGCGGCCCGGCATCGAGCCGCCGCAACGGCACACTTGCGACCGCGAATGAACGTTACGACCTCCGACGATTGTATTGGCGTGCTGCCTGACCATCCGTGGGCGAAGCATTTCATCGTGCTCGGCTACCGGGATGGCGCCTTTTCGGCGATTCCGAACAATTTTTTCCGCACCTGGGTCGATGAAGAGGCGCAGGTCGGTACGTTTCATATCGGCCGGTGCTCGTCGATCGGTGTGGGTTCGATCGCAAAGTACGATCAGGGCGTTCAGAAACTCGTGATCGGCAAGCACGTGGCAGGCGGAATGCGTCTGCGATTCCTGTTGAATGGCCAGCACGAGATCCGGACCATTTCCACGAGCCCTTTCAGCGTCTATGGTAACGGCCTCGAGAGTCCGCCGATACCGCAATACGCGGACACCGTGATCCACAACGACGTCTGGATCGGCGACGAAGCGCTGTTTCTCGGTGGCAGCCAGATCGAGAGCGGATGCGTGATCGGCGCGCGGGCCGTCATCCCGCCCAATTTCCGCACCGAGGCGTACGGCATCTATGCCGGCTCGCCGGCCCGTCTGATTCGCTTCCGCTTCACGGAAAAAGTGCGCGAACGACTGCTGCAGCTCGCGTGGTGGGACATGCCGCTCGACTGGATCAAGCAGAACAACGACGCATTTCTGGTCGATCTCACCGCCGACGAAGGGCGCGCACTCGACACGCTCGCAGCGCTCCAGGAAGCCAGGGACCGGGCCGTCAGCCAGCCGGGCCAACCGGCCGCCGTGCCGGCGTCCGTCTGACCGTCCGTTCGCGCCGCGCGCCGCGCGGCGCCGCATGACATGACCCCTGCTTCCGACGAATCCGCGCTGGTTCAACACGCGGCGACCCTGTGCCAGAACGGACAATTCGCCGACGCACTGTCGCTCGTCGCGCCCCTGCTCGACCGGCCGGCGCCGGCAGTCGCGGCGCTGCACATCGGGGCCGTCTGCGCCCTCGGCCTGAACCGGCTGGCCGACGCGGAAGCATGGTGGCGGCGCGCGATCGACGCGATGCCGGCGTTCGAGCCGGCCTGCGACGGCCTCGGCGCGCTGCTCGTGTCGCAAGGGCGCCTGCCCGATGCCGAGGCACTCCTGCGCCGGCAGCTCGTGTCCGTCACGCCGTTGCGGGCGTCGCACCATCACCGGTTCGGCAAGGTGCTCGAAGCGCTCGGCCGGCTCGATGAAGCCGAGCAGGCATTCGGGCAGGCGCTGCTGATCGAGCCGCAGTCGGCCGACGTGCTGACCGATCTCGGCAACCTGTTGCGTGTGCTCGGCCGCCAGGCCGAAGCGGAACTCGCCTACCGGCTCGCGATTGCCGTGCGTGCCGACTCCGTGCTCGCGCACGCCAATCTCGGCGCGATTCTCGTCGACATGCAGCGGTTGCCGGAAGCGGAAGCCGCCAGCCGCCAGGCGCTTGTGCTGTGCCCGGATCACCCGGAGGCGCACTACAACCTCGGCGTCGCGCTGCAGAACCTCGATCGCCTGCCGGAAGCCGAAGCGGCCTATCGCGACGCGATCCGTTGCCGTCCCGGCCTGCCGCAGCCGCACAACAATCTCGGCTGCGTCCTGCGCGCGCAGGGTCGTCACGACGAAGCGATGGCCGTGTTCGCCGAGGCGCTGTCGCTCGCTCCGGACATGGCCGAAGTGCACTACAACCTCGGCACCACGTTCGCACATGCCGGCCGCCACGACGACGCCGAACGCGCGTACCGCCGCGCGCTCGAACTGCGTGCTGACTATGGCGATGCGCGTTTCGGCCTGGCGACGCTGTTGCTCGGCCTGGGCCGGTTCGAAGAAGGCTGGCGGCGCTACGAATCACGCTACGAACAAGCGGCGTTCGTGCACCGCCGGACCCGCGAGGTGCTGCGGTGCGCGCAGTGGCAGGGCGAGCCGCTCGCCGGCAAGACGCTGCTTGTCTGGCAGGAAGACGGCCTGGGCGACATGCTGCAGTTCAGCCGCTATTTCGCGGAATTCCGGGCGCGGCACGCGGCGCGCGTGGTGTTCGCGTGTCAGCCCGCGCTGCATCGGCTGATGGCGACGGTCGACGGCGTCGACGCGGTGCTCGATCACGAGACGGCGACGGCGCAAGCCGCGCAGTTCGATTACTGGACGAGCCTGCTGAGCGCGCCGATGCACTCGGGCACGACACTCGACACGATCCCGCCGCCGGTGCGGCTCGCGCCCGATCCGGCCAGCGTCGCGCGCTGGCGCGCACGCGTCGATGTATTGCCGGCCGGCCCGCGTGTCGGCCTCGTGTGGAAAGGCAACCCGAAGCATCACAACGACGCTCACCGCTCGCTGCCGTCGCTCGCGTTGCTGACGCCGCTATGGAGCGTGCCGAGTGTGAATTTCGTGAGCCTGCAGAAAGGGCAGGGCGAGGACGAGGCGCGTCAGCCGCCGGGCGGCCTGCCGTTGCTGCACCTGGGCTCGAAGCTCGATGATTTCGCCGATACGGCGGCAATCGTCGCGCAACTCGATCTCGTGGTGTGCGTCGACACGTCCACCGCGCATCTGGCCGCGTCGCTCGGCAAGCCTTGCTGGGTGCTGCTGCCGAATCAGGACGTGGACTGGCGCTGGATGCACGGCCGCGACGATTCGCCGTGGTATCCGGGCACGGTGCGGCTGTTCCGGCGCGGGCGCGACGAAAGCTGGATCCGGATGGCCGAGCGCGTGCGTGCGGCGTTTGCCGCGCATTTCGCAGCGGGTCGCGTGACGGCGGACGAGACGGCGCAGGTCGTCTGACGTGACGGCGCGCGCCGCGCGGGTGCGGCGACGCGGCATACTGCGGGGAACGCGGCAAGGCCGCCCCTGCTTTCAGATCAATCGAGGCCCTTGTGGAAAACATCGTCATCGTCGGCTCGTCCGGTCACGCCAAGGTCGTGATCGACATCGTCGAACAGGCTGGCCGGTACCGGATCGCCGGGCTGATCGATTCGTTCCGGCCCCGCGGCGAGGAGACCCTCGGCTACGCGGTACTGGGCGCCGAACGCGACCTGCCGGATCTGGTCGATGCGCACGGCATCGCCGGGCTGCTGGTCGCCATCGGCGACAACCACGCGCGCGAGAACGTGACGGCCGCTCTCGCGGCGCTCGTGCCGGGCCTGCCGTGCGTGTCGGCGGTGCATCCGGCCGCACGCATCGGCAAGGCGTCGACGATCGGCGCGGGTACGGTCGTGATGGCCGGCGCAGTGATCAATCCGTGCTGCGCGATCGGCAACGGGTGCATCGTCAACACGAACGCGTCGCTCGATCACGACGGCACGATGGAGGATTTCTCGAGCCTCGCGCCAGGCGTCGTCACGGGCGGCAACTGCCGGATCGGCCGCGGCGCGGCGATCGGCCTCGGCGCGATGCTGCGGCACCGGATCGCGGTGGGCGAGCACGGCGTCGTGGGCGCGGGCGCGGTCGTGCTGCACGACGTCGAGCCGTACACCGTCGTGTACGGCAACCCGGCCCGCCGAATCCGCGCGCGCGCGGCCGGCGAGCGTTACCTGTAGGCGTCGCGCGTCAGCGCGCGATCAGCTCGACGATACGGCGGACCATGTCGTCGGTGAGCGCCGGGTAGATCGGCAGGCACAGCACCTTGCGCGCGGCCTCGGTCGCGACGGGCAGGTTGTCGCGGTTGGCGGACGGCAGCCCGCGGTACATCGGGAATTCCGAAATCAGCGGATGGAAGTAGCGGCGCGCGTACACGTCGTAGTCGCGCAGCTTCCGGTACAGCCCGTCGCGATCGAGCGGATAGTCTTCGTCGACGAGGATCGCGAAATACGCGTGGTTCGCGACGGTCTGGCCGCCGAGCGGCACGCAGCGGATGCCGCGCACGTCGGCGAGCAGCGTGCGGTACAGCGTGTCGATTTCGCGGCGGCGCGCGAGTGCGCCGTCGATGTGCTGCAATTGCAGCATCCCGAACGCGGCGTTGATTTCGCTCATCTTGCCGTTGATGCCGGGCGCGACGACCGTGACTTCGTCGACGAAACCGAAGTTCTTCAGGTGGTCGATCCGTTGCTTGGTCTTCGCGTCGGGGCAGATGATCGCGCCGCCTTCGAACGTGTTGAACACCTTCGTCGCGTGGAAGCTCAGCACCGACAGATCGCCGTGGGTGAGTACGCTGCCGGTGGTGTTCTGCACACCGAACGCATGCGCGGCGTCATAGATCACGCGCAGGTTGTAGTTGTCGGCGATCTTCTGGATGGCTTCGACGTCGCACGGATTGCCGTAGCAGTGCACGGGCATGATCGCGGTGGTCTGCGGCGTGATCGCCGCCTCGATGCGCGCGGGGTCCAGGTTGAGCGTGCCGGGCGTGACGTCGACGAATACCGGCTTGATGCCGTTCCACAGCAGCGAATGCGCGGTGGCGACGAACGAATACGGCGTCGTGATCACTTCGCCGTTGATGCGCAGCGCCTGCAGCGCGGTGACGAGCGCGAGCGTGCCGTTCGCGAACAGCGACAGGTGCGGCACGCCGAGATACTCGCACAGCGCGCGCTCGAACTGCTGGTGGAACGGGCCGCCGTTGGTCAGCGTGCGGCTCTCCCAGATCTTCTCCAGGTACGGCAGGAATTCGTCGAGCGGCGGCAGGTGCGGCTGCGTGACGTAGATGCGTTCGTGCGGCAGTTGCGCGACGGACGACGCGGGCAGGCTGGCGGTCATGATGGTCTCTCTCGATCTGACGTGAGGTTCAGGCCTCTGCCGCGGCCTGTGCGGTGGTCGTGTCGTCGAACAGCGGCGTGTCGAATGCGGTCGCGGGTTCGCCCGCGCACCAGCGGGTCCACATCGTGCGCAGCGCCGACGACAGCCCGGCCGCGACGACAGCCGGCCGGAACGCGGCGGACTCTCCGCAGCGCGCGCGCAGGCCGGCGCGAAGTGCCTGCAGCGCGGCGGTGTCGCGGCCGAGCGCCAGCGCCCTCGCGACGAAGTCGTCCTCGTCGGTCGCGATGTACGCGTCGAGCCCGACATGCTGCAGCCAGCCCGCGCTGCCGCGCCCGGCCATCGTCGCGCCGGGGATCGTCACGGTCGGCACGCCCATCCACAGCGCGTTCAGCGTGGTCGTCGAACCGGTGTAGGGGAACGCGTCGAGACAGAGGTCGACGCCGTGATGCTGCTGCATGTAGACGGGGATGCTCGAGCGCCGGTGGAACGTCAGTCGGCCGGAATCGATGCCGGCGGCGGCGAACCATTCGGTCAGCGTCTGCTGATCGCCGTCGCTGCCGATCGCGCCGAGCGCCATGCGTGCGGTCGGGTCCGCGTGCAGCACGCGTGCCCAGACCTCGATCACGTGCGGGCTCAGCTTGTTCATGCGGTTGAAGCTGGCGTACGTCGTATAGCCGTTGTGCAGCGCCGGCAGCACGTTGACGGGCGGGCAGTTCGGCGCCGGCATGAACGGCGCGATCGCGGGCAGCCGCACGAGCTGCTCGACGAACTGGTCGTCGAATGCGCCGTGCGGCGCGACGAAGCGGTCCGTCAGGTAGTAGTCCATCGCGGCGAGGCCGGTCGTGGCCGGATAGCCGATCCACGACGCCTGAACCGGCGCGGCGCGCTGCGCCAGCGCAACGAGCCGGTTGCGGCCGGTGTGGCCCGACAGGTCGATCACGATGTCGATGCCGTCGTTGCGCACGCGTTCGAGGAAGGCCGAGTCGCTCATGCCGGCGACGTTGCGCCAGGTCGTCGCGTGGGCCTTGAAGCGTTCCGACGTGTAATCTTCCTCGAAGTGATTGTGATAGAAGTGCATCGCAATGCCGGGGTCGGCCGCGAGATGCTCGATCACGGGCACCGCGTAGGAGGCGACCGCGTGGCTGAACAGATCACCCGACACGAAGCCGACGTGCAGCTTGCGCGCCGGATCGCGCGGGTTCGAGAACACGGCCGCACGCTTGCGCTTTTGATTGTCGTAGCGCTTGCCGAACTTGCGGTGCTCTGCCACGAGTGCCTGCGGATCGAATTCGGTGCTGTGCGCGATACAGAACAGCATGCTGCTGTGGGTGACGCTGTCGGTCGGGTTGATTTCGATCGCGCGCTTCAGCCAGCTTATCGCGTCCTGCGTTGCGCCCAGTTCGAGCAGCACGAAGCCGAGCGTGCCGCATGGCGCGGCCGTCCCGGGCGCGAGTTCGACCGCGCGCCGGCAGGCCGCGAGCGCTTCATCCGTGCGGCGCAGCGCGAACAGCACGAGACCGCGAATCCGCATGGCCTCCGGGTGATCCGGCTGAAGCTGGTACAGGCGCGTGCACTGCTCGTCGGCTTCCGCGAGACGGTTCATCGCCCGCAGCGTATCGGCGAGCAGGATGCGCACGAGGACTTCATCCGGCAGCAATTCGACCGTGCGAAAGCCGGCCTCGATCACTTCCGCGAAGCGGCCTTCCCGATGAAGCGATGCGGACAGCGCTCGCCAGCATGCACCGTCTTCCGGGTAGTCGGCGACCAGTTTCCGCGCAAGCGCGGTGGCTTCCGCGTGCCTGTTCTTGGTGTACAGCGCTGCGTGCTTTTGCAGCAGCGTCTGATTGGGGCGGCGGGCAGACTTGCCGGAGTCGCTTCGCCCGGCCGCGGTTTCCAGGACGATCGCCGCGTCGATGCCGCTTGGGGCGGTCGCGACCGCTGCAGTTGCGAGCACGATATCGGGTGACGCCAACTGGGCGATCAGGCTGTTCAGCGCGGGCCCGTGCACGCCGCGTTGTTGCGCGATTTCGACCGCGATCCACGCGGCGGCCGTCTGCCCGCTGCGATGCAGCGCGTGAATGTAGCTGACCCAGTAGTAGCCGTTGTCCGGGCTTGCGCCGAGGGCGGCTTCGAAATGCGGTACCGCATCAGCCGCCTGGCCCATATCGGCCAGCAGCACCGCGAGGTTGTAATGCGCATCCCCATGCGCGGGCATCGCGTCGAGGATGGCCTCGTACAGCGCCCGGGCGTCTTCGAACGCGCCGCTGCGATGGCGCTCGAGCGCGTTGCCCATGACGAGCGCAATGTCCTGCGCAAGCTGCTGTTCGGGCGTAAGCGTGGCGGAGGCGGACAGGTCGAGCGAGAGCATGATGGAATCTGCGGAAAGTCGGTCGATACCATTATGGGTAGCGTGCCGCTGCGCCGATGCCGCGAGATGACGGTAAAAGCACGGTCAGTTTGGCCGATTGAACGGCCCGCCGCGGGGCCGGGCGGTACCCAAAAAAAACGCCCGCACAAGGCGGGCGGAGGCGAACGAGCACGCCCTCACATCAGCGCGTAGTTCTTGTTGTCAGGTTGGCGGCGCGCGCGTGTCGGGCGCCGCGTGGCGCGATTTAACGGCTCGCGATGCTCTGGTACTGGCCGACGGCCTGCACGCGGCCCATCGCCGCCTGGTATTCGTTGGTCAGCTCCTGCTGCGCGCGTTGCGCGTCGGCGAAGATGCGCGCGTTGCTGGCCTGAATCCGGCGGATCGCGGCGATGCCGGCCGGCGGCTGATCGGCCGCGAGCGACGCAACGAGCGGCTCGCGCAGGTCGACGAGGCGCGCCGCCTCGATCCAGTCGGCCATCGCGGCCGCATGTTCGATCGCGTCGGTGAGCGCGTCGAGCTGGGCGATCAGTTCGGTCTGTTCCATCGTGGCTCTCCTGTCCGGCCAGCGGTCAGCTCTTGTTGCTCGACAGCGCGCCGGCACTGTTCGTGCCGCCGAACAGCTGCGTCAGGTACTGCGAGTTGCTGTTCATCGTCGCCATCAGCGTGTTGAGCGCGGTGAATTGCGCCTGGTACTGGCTGGTCAGCTGCGCGACGTAGTTCGACAGGTTCGTCTGCTGCGTGGCGACGCTTTTCAGGTCGTTGTTGAGCGCGGTCGTGCGTGCGGCGATCAGCCCGCCCGTCTGCGTGTAGTTCGTGATGTCCTTCGTCAGCTGCTGGCCGATCCCGTTCGTCGAGTTGAACAGCGACGCGACGCCGGTCGGGTTGTTCTGCAGTGCGGAGTTGAGCGCGGTGCTGTCGACCTGCAGCGTGCCGTCGGCCTGCAGCGTGACGCCGATCGACGCGAGGTTGACCGTCGAGCCGTTGCTGCTCACGCCGCCCGCGACGACCGACGCGAGTGCGTTGCGGATCGTGTTCAGCGTCGAGTCGCCGAGCAGCGGGCCTTGCGACGACGCGCCGGCCGTGAAGCTCGACAGCGAGCCCATCGTCGTGACGAGCGTGTTGTAGAGCGTCACGAAGTTGTTGATCGCCGACGCTTGCGTCTTCGTGTCGGTGGCGACCGTCAGCGTCTGCGGCTGCGTGCCGCTGACGGCGGCCGAGGTCAGGTTCAGCGTGACGCCGGTGATCGCGCCCGTCACGGTGTTGCTCGCGCTCGTCGCGGCGATGCCGTTGATCGTGAAGGCGGCGTCCTGCGCGGCCGTGCTTTGCTTCCAGGCGGCGCTGCTGTTGGCGGACGCAATGGACGACTGGCCGCCCGTCGTGCTGGCCGTCGACGTGACGCCGAGGCTGGAGAGGCCGTTGTCGCCGGTCACGTTGCTGACCGTGACGCTGATCGCATTCGCCGCGCCGGTCGGCGTCGAGCTGAGCACGAGGTGCGCGCCGTCGCTGCCGTTGACGACGGAAGCGACGATGCCCGGGTTGCCGGTCGTGTTGTTGATCGCGGCGGCGATGCCGGACAGCGTGTTGTTGTTGCTGCCTACGTTGACCGTGAACGACTTGCTGCCGAGCGACAGCGTCATCGTGCCGGTGCCGAGCGCCGTCGACGCACCGAACGCGGCCGACGACAGCGACTGCGACGTCGCGATCTGCGTGACGCCGACCGAATAGCTGCCGGCGACGGCGCCGGCGCCCGCGGTCGCGGTCAGGCCGGTGCCGCTCGCGGTGGCGGTGAAGGTGTTTTGCAGCGAGCCGTTCGACAGTGTCGTGACGCCGGCCTGGAGTGCGCTCAGCGCGGCCGAAAGGGCGCCGTACGCGGAAATCTGGGTGTTGTCGCTGGCCTGCTGCGCGCTGAGCGCGGCGGTCTGGCCGGCGGTCTTCGCATTGACGAGTGCCGTCACGAGCGAGTTGACGTCCATCGACGAGTTGCCGGTCGATCCGCTGATGATCGATTGGGCAGCCTGTTGCAGCGCGCTGTTGGCCGAGCTGTTGGCGGCGGTGACGGCGGGATTGATCGTCGACATCGTAGTGCTCCGTGCGGCGGGTAGTCCGTGAAATTCTGGATAAGAACCTGGCGGCGGGGCAACGCCCCGCGCGCCAAGTGACTACGGCCGGGCCGCGCGTTATGCGGGGCCCGGCCGTGGGTTGCTACGCGATTACTGCAGGAGCTTCAGGACCTGCTGCGGCAGCGAGTTCGCCTGTGCGAGCACCGAGATGCCAGCTTGTTGCAGCACCTGGTTCTTCGACATGTTCGCGGTTTCCTGCGCGAAGTTCGCGTCGGTGATCTGCGACTGTGCCGACGACAGGTCGGTCGATTCTGCTTGCTGCGCCGTGGCGATCGCCGTGAAGCGGTTTTGTGCCGCACCGAGCTGCGCCTGAACGTTGTTCACCGTCTGCAGCGCGTTGTCGATCGACACCATCGCGACGTTCGCACCGCTGACGGTGCTGATGTCGAGGGCAGACACGGTTGCATTCTTGTTGACGGCGTTGATTTGCGCAACTGCGTTCGTGGCCGCGGTGAGCGCCGCTGCCGACATGCTGGCGCCGCCGGCGCTGGTTGCGGTCGTCTGGAGCGTCAGAGTGCCGACTGCCGCGCCCGTGCCGCCCGTTGCGTTTGCGCCGAACACGGACTGGGCATAGGTTTGCGAGATGGTGCCGCCGTTCTGGTCGGTGAACGTGTAGCCACCCTTGCCGTCCGACAGCACGTTGATCGCGGTAACCGTTACAGCCGCCGCCGCCGACGTGTACGCGCCGGTGGCGTCGAGGCTCAGGCCCGTCACCGTGCCGACCGTCTGGCCCTTCTGCACCAGACCGCCGCCGATCTGTGCTGCCGACATGCTTTGGCTCAGGTCCAGCGTGATCGTCTGACCGACGTTCGCGCCAACCTGGAACGACACGATGCCTGCGTTGCCGTTCAGGATGTTCGTGCCGTTGTACGTCGTTTGCGACGCGATACGGTTCACTTCCTGGATCTGCTGCGCGACTTCCTGTTGCAGTGCTGCCTGGTCGGTCGTGGACATCGTGCCCGTCGACGCCTGGACGGCCAGCTGGCGGATACGTTGCAGGCTGTTCGTCAGCGACGACAGTGCGCTCGATGCCGTTTGAATCATCGACACGCCGTCGTTCGCGTTCGACACGCCCTGGTTCAGACCGTTGATCTGGGTCTGCATCCGGGTCGAGATCGCGAGGCCTGCTGCGTCGTCTGCCGCGCTGTTGATGCGCTTGCCCGACGACAGGCGGGTGATTGCCTGCGACAGGGCGTTTTGCGAGCCGTTGAGGTTCTGCTGTGCAACCAGCGAGTTGATGTTGCTGTTAATTCCGAGCATGGAAAAATCTCCTGTGTAAGCCGAAAGCCCTGGAAAGCCGTTTTGGCGTCGGCGGAAGCACTCGTTCATTGCTGGCCGCCTCAGAGCAGGATTTCGGCGCACCAAAACAAAACTTGAGGGGCACTTGGAGATTCGGCCCGATTTTTTATCCTTCTTTGTCATTTCGGACCGGCCCCGCGCGATGCCGGATTAAACGGGGGCAGAAACGGGCCCCATGCGGTTTCGGCACGCAGTCGTGACGCTGTGCACACACGACCGACAAAAGGGTGGTTTTGTCTGTGATTCCCTGCTATGATGGCGGGCTGAATTGAGATTTTCTGTCACGCCTTTGCCGGTTTCGGCATGTCTGCTGGCAGTCAAACGCGGCGCTGCACGCGGTTGTGAAGCGTACTCGCGGTGCTTTCCGCCTCTCTTTTCCGGCCTCCGAGGCCGTATTTCCGCTCGTTTCGCCTGTTGTGGGAACGCTCGGATGGCCGGTGCGTGGCGCTTGGCCGCTACGTTTTTGACCGTTTAAGCAATTTAGGAACGACATGACGACGATTCTTCTGAAAGAAAACGAGCCGTTCGAAGTGGCGATTCGCCGCTTTCGCCGTGCTATCGAAAAAAATGGCCTGATCGCTGAACTGCGCGAACGCCAGTCCTACGAAAAGCCGACCGCAGTCCGCAAGCGCAAGAAGGCAGCAGCCGTCAAGCGCCTGCACAAGCGCCTGCGCAGCCAGATGCTGCCGAAGAAGCTCCACTAAGAGCGTCTGACGGTTCGCCGCGAAACGGCGGAGTGTGCCTCGAAAGAGGCCGCTCCGCCGTTTTGCTTTTGCAGGCCGGGAAAATCCCGAGGCCGACGGGCCGCGCGGCGGCGCCGGCCGGAGGCCTGCGGTATGCAGCCGCCGGCCGCCGCGTTCAGAAGTCGATCTTCGCGCTCAGGCTTACCGTGCGCGGATCGCCCGGCTTCACGTAGTCCGCGTACTGGTATTCCCAGTAACGGCGGTTCAGCACGTTGTCGATCGATGCGCGCAGCGTCACGTCGTGGCGGCCGACCCGCGTCAGGTAGCGCGCGCCGGCGTTGACGACGAGAAAGCCCGGCGCGTCGAGGCCGCCGGCCGCGCGCAGCGGCGTCGCGCCGGTGAATTTCGCGTCGACGCCGAGCGTCAGGCCCGGCACGCCCGGCACCGCATAGCCGAGGTCGCCCGCGAGTACGAAGCGCGGCGCGCCGGCGACACGGTTGCCGTTGTTGCCGATCCCGTTCGCGTACCACGCGTCGAGCAGCATCGCATCGACGCCCGCGTTCCAGTGCGCGCCGAATTTCGCGCGCGCGCCGACCTCGATCCCCTGAATGATCGATTCGCCATCCTGCACGTAGACGTTCGCGGCGTTCGCGTATTCGGCGCTGCGCTCGATGCGGAACAGCGCGGCCGTCGCACTCCAGCGCGCGTGCTCGCTCTTGATCCCCAGCTCGTACTGCTTGCTGCGCAGCGGCTTGAGCACCTGGCCCGCGTTCGCGTAGACGTCGTTCACGCGGCTGCCGGGCTCGAGCGACTCGGCGTAGCTCGCGTACGCGGTGGTCGTCGGCGCGAGCTTGAACATCACCGCGAAAGTCGGCGTCACCACGCCGTTCTGGCGGTAACCGGGGTCCTCGGCGCCGCTTGCCTGGAACGCGCGCTGCTCGTAGTTCATGTAGCGCACGCCGGCCAGCACCGACCAGCGCTCGGTCAACTGCACGGTGTCGCTCGCGAACAGCGATTTCTGCACGATCTCGCTCGTGCGGTACTGGATGAAGCCGTGCGGACTCTCGTAGCGGTACGGATTCGGCGCATAGAGGTTGCCGGCGCCCAGCGGCACGAACACGCTGTTCGCCGAATAGTCGTTCGCCTGCTTCTGCCACGACGCGCCGAGCACGATCTGGTGGCTGAAGGGGCCCGTGCGCACCTTGCCCTCGACCATCGCGCGCCATTGGCTGAAGCGGTGATCCTCCATGCCGACGTAGCGGCTGTCGGTGTAGTTGCCTGCGGCGTCCTGCAGGTACAGGGTGCTTTCGTTGCGTCGGCGTGTCGCCTTGCTGTAGCTGTACGCGACGTCGAGCTGCCAGTCCGGCGCGAGCTGGTATTGCAGCCCGGCCGTATAGAGCTGCAGGTTCGTGTTCAGGTACTGGTCCTTGTCGCCCAGGTTCGTCGACCCGCCGCTGATCGTGGCGGGCAGTGCGCCGCCCGGATAGCTGCCGGTGAAGATCGACGGCGTCTGGCCGGTCGTGCGGCGATCCTGGTACAGCGCACCGAACGACACGGAGAGGTCGCGCGTCAGGTTCGCCTGCAGTGCGAGCGACACGCTGTCCCGGCGGATGTTGCCGTCGTTGTACGTCTTGCCTTCCTCGTGCGTCGCATTCAGCCGCGCGCCGAACATGTCGTTCGGCCCGAAGCGCTGGCCGAGATCGACATGCTCGGTCCATACGTTGGTGCTGCGGTAGCTGACATCGACGCTGCGCACCGGTTCGGCGCCCGGCTGCTTCGTCACGTAGTTGACGATGCCGCCCGGCGTCACGAAGCCATACAGGAAGCCGCCGAGCCCCTTCAGCAGTTCGACGCGCTCGAGCTGCTCGTACGGCATCGTGATGCCGTACGTGACGAATGGCAGCCCGTCGATCTTGTAGCCGTTCTGCCAGTCGAGCTGCATGCCGCGCACGGTCATGTAGCTGGCCCACGCGCTGTACGCGCCGCTGTTGTCGGACACCGACGCGTCGTTCGCGAACACGTCGCCGAGCTTGTACGGCTGGCGTGCCTCGAGTTCCTCCGACGTGACGATCGTCGTCGAGAACGGCGTGTCGAGCTGGCGGCGCGTGCCGAGCGCGCCGGCGGAGACCGTGTCGGTCAGGTGCTGCGGCGAGTCGGGCGCGGCCGTGACGTTGACGGCAGGCAGCACCGTGGCGCCGCCGGGCGAATCGTCCGCGTGCGCGAGCGACGCGGCAACACAGGCAAGGGCGGCGGCCATGCGACGTGGACGGACGGGAGGGCGGGCGAGGCTGGAGATCATCGTGGATAAGTAAAAATGCAAGTAAGAATCATTCGCATTGCGATAAAATGTCGCGCATCGTATCAAAACCCGTCGAACGCGCAACAATTCCATGCCGCGTGCAAGGGCATCCGGCCTCGCCAGCGACGGCCGGCACCGCTCGTGCGCGGCGCGTGACCTCAAATGACCTGCATTCCGTTGATCCGGGGCCGCTCGTGCCGGCCCGCTTTCCCTTTGCCGGGTGCGCGATGAATGCGTTCCTGCGACCGTTTCTCGTCCGACTGCATCGCTGGTTCGGCCTCGCGATCGCGCTGTTCCTGTTCATCGCGGGGCTGACCGGCGCACTGATCGCGTGGGACCACGAGCTCGACGCGCTACTGAACCCGGACTTCTACACCGCACGCAGCGACGCGGCGCCGCTTGATCCGCTCGCGCTCGCGGCGCGCATCGAGGCCGCCGACCCGCGCGTGCAGGTGACTTATCTGCCGCTCGCGATCGAACCGGGGCACACGCTGCAGGCCGGCGTGATGCCGCGCACCGATCCGGCGACCGGCCAGCCGTATGCGCTCGACTTCAGCCAGATCGCCGTCGATCCCGCGACCGGCGCGGCGCAGGGGCGCCGCGAATGGGGCGCGCTGTCGCTCGCGCGGCTCGACCTGATGCCGTTCATCTACCGGCTGCACTACTCGCTGTTCCTGCCGGTGTACGGCGGGATCAATTTCGGGTTCTGGGTGATGGGCGTCGTCGGCATCGTGTGGGCGATCGACAGCCTGATCGCGCTCGTGCTCGCGTTTCCGAACCTGAAAAGCTGGCGCAAGTCGTTCGCGTTCCGCGTGCGGCGCGGCGGCTATCCGCTGGTGTTCGACCTGCACCGCTCGGGCGGCGTGTGGGTGTGGGGGCTGCTGCTGGTCGTCGCGGTCACGTCGATCTCGATGAATCTCGCCGTGCCCGTCGTGCGGCCGCTGGTATCGCTGGTGTCGACGCTCGCCGAGACGCCGTACACGAACCCCGAACACTTCCCGCCCGCGCCGCCGGGCAGCACGATGCTGCCGCGCGAGCGGATCGTCGAGATCGCGCGCGCGGCCGGGCGCGACGCGGGGATCGTCGCGCCGCCCGGCGCGCTGCTGTTCGCGCCGGCGATGAATGCCTACGCGGTCGGGTTCTTCACGCCCGGCAACGATCACGGCGACGTCGGGCTCGGCAACGCGTGGCTCTACTGGGACGCCGTGACCGGCAAGCGCGTCGCCACCCAGGTGCCGGGCCGCGGCTCGGCCGGCGACCTGTTCATTCAGGCGCAGTTTCCGCTGCACTCGGGGCGGATCGCCGGCGTCGCGGGCCGCGCCGCGGTGAGCGTGCTCGGGCTCGTCATCGCGATGCTGAGCGTGACGGGCATCTGCATCTGGGTGAAGAAGCGCAGCGCGCGCGTGCGGGCCGCACGCAGTGCGCGGGCGGTTGCGCCGGCGCCGTCGCGCGCCGCCAGGTGAGCGGTTGCGCGTTGAGCATCGTTTCGTGAGGGGGCAGCGGGCGGCCTCATCGGAATAACCGGCATAACCGGCAGAACCGCCGCAGAATCACCGCAGAACCGCCGCAGAATCACCGCAGAACCGCCGCAGAACCGCGGCGAACGATGGGCGGCCGGCGGATGCCCGCGCCGTCAGCCCGCCTTGCGCCGGCGCGCCGGCTGCTTGCCGCCGAGCGCCGCGCATTGCGCGTGGCAAGGGCAGCCGACCTCGTGATCGTTGACCATGCCGGTGGCCTGCATCAGCGCATAGCAGATCGTCGAACCGACGAACTTGCAGCCGTACGCCTTCAGCGCCTTGCTGAGCGCGTCGGACTGCTCCGTCGACGCGGGCGCGTCGCGGTACGACTGCCACGCGTTCTGGACCGGCGTGCCGCCGACGAACGACCACAGGAACGCGGCGAGCGACCCGTGTTCTTCCCGGATGCGCTGCACGGCACGCGCATTGGTGACCGCCGATTCGACCTTGGCGCGATTGCGCACGATGCCGGGATTCTCGAGCAGCTTTTCGATGCGCTTCGGCGTGAAGCGCGCGACGGCATCGACGTCGAAATCCGCAAAGGCGTCACGATAGCCCGCGCGCTTGTTCAGGATCGTCGACCACGACAGCCCGGCCTGCGCCCCTTCCAGGATCAGCATTTCGAACAGGTGGCGATCGTCGTGCGACGGTACGCCCCACTCGGTATCGTGATAGTGAGCATCCGCTTCAGTCTTCACCCAGTTGCACCGCTGCGACATCGTCTGCCTCGTTTTCAGTGTCGATTCGATCGTGCCAGCATAGCGGAAGCCCTTTTCACGGAACAGCTGGCCGAACGGCAGATGGGCGCGCGGCGCCGATCCGGTTAAGCTTGGCGCCTGTTCGAATCAGCGGGATGAAGGCATGGCGGCATTACTTTTTGCGATCGGGATCGACGGTGGCGGCACGGGCACGCGCGCGGTGCTGGCCGACCGGCACGGGCGCGAGCTCGCGCAGGGGCGCGGCGGCCCGTCGGGGCTCGGGCTCGGCATCGAGCGCGCGTGGGCATCGATCGGCGCGGCCTGCGCGGACGCGTTCACGCAGGCCGGCCTCGCATTCGACTGGCCGCAGTGCGCGCTCGGCTGCGGGCTCGCGGGCGTCAACAATGCCGCGTGGCTCGCCGCGTTCCGCGCGCAGGCGCCGCTCGGCGCGCTCGCGGTCGAGAGCGACGCGTATACGACCGTCGTCGGCGCACACGGCGGCGCGCCGGGGCTCATCGTCGCGCTCGGCACCGGCAGCATTGCGGCGGCGCTCGATGCGGCCGGCGCCTGCCGGATCGCGGGCGGCTTCGGCTTTCCGTCCGGCGACGAGGCGAGCGGTGCATGGCTCGGCGTGCGCGCGCTCGCGTATGCGCAGCAGGCGCTCGACGGCCGCGTACCGCGCGATGCGTTCGCGAACGCGTTGCTCGCGGAAACGGGCGCGCAGGATCGCGACGCGCTCGTCCAGTGGTCGTGCGATGCGAACCAGACGATCTACGCGCGGCTTGCGCCGATCGTGTTCGCGCACCGTTCGCATCCGGTCGCGGGCGCGCTGATCGCGCAGGCGGGCGACGAGATCGGCAAGATGATCGACGCGCTCGATCCGCAGCAGGCGCTGCCGGTCGCGCTGTGCGGCGGCCTGGCGGACGCACTGGCTCCGGCCGTGCCGGCGCGCCACGCCGCCCGGCTGCGCGCGCCGCTCGACGATTCGGCGCACGGCGCGCTGCGGCTCGCGCTGCAGGCGCTGCGCGAGGCGGAAGGCAACTGAGCAACTGAAGGCATTCGAGGGCAGCTGAACGCGCACCGAAACCGGGCCGACGGCGGCGATCGACCGGGAACCGTCCGGCGGGCAACCGGGCACGACGTTAGAATGGCCGTTCCGCAGAGCCCTGAGCGCCATTCTTCCGTCCCATGTACAAAGTCATCGCCACCGATCTCGACGGTACCTTGCTGAACAGCGACCACCAGCTCGATCCGTACACGATCGACACCGTCCGCCGGCTCGACCGCGACGGCCTGCAGTTCGTGATCGCCACCGGGCGCCACTACGCGGACGTCGCCGGCATTCGCGACGTGCTCGGCATCCGGCCGTACCTGATCACGTCGAACGGCGCGCGCGTGCATGCGCCGGACGACACGACGATCCATGCGCAGGACATCGATCCGGCAATCGTCCGCGGCCTCGTGCAGCCGGATATCGTCGGTGCGCACGGCCGCGTGATCGTCAACCTGTTCACCGACCAGGGCTGGCTGATCGACCGCGACGCGCCGCACCTGCTCGAATTCCACCAGGATTCGGGCTTCCGCTACGACGTGATCGACATGGCCGCGCACGACGGCACGGATATCGCGAAGGTGCTGTACATCGGCGATCCGGCCGATCTGGCGGTCGTCGCGGAGCAGATGCGCGTGCGCTTCGGCGATGCGCTGTATGTCACGTACTCGCTGCCCGACTGCCTGGAAGTGATGACCGCGAACGTGTCGAAGGGCCGCGCGCTGCGCTCGGTGCTCGCGCGGCTCGGTGTCGACACCGGCCACTGCATCGCGTTCGGCGACAACATGAACGATATCGACCTGCTCGAAACCGCCGGCCACGCGTTCATGATGAACAACGCGAACCCCGACCTGGTCGCGCGGTTGCCGCACATCCCGCGGATCGGCAACAACTTCGACGCGGGCGTCGCCCGCCACCTGCGCACGCTGTTCTCGCTCGAAGGCAACGCCGCTGCGTCCTGAGCGTCCGCCTCGGGCGGAAATGAAAAACGGGCGCCAGCGGCGCCCGTCGAAATTACCTGCCTCGATCTTCTTGGACAGCGTGAGGCTCGCTGCTCTGCTCGCTTGACCCCGTAGTGATTTATTCGCTTGTGCGAGCGGATGCCGGCAGCAGGTCGACGGCGTTGTCACGCCCGGCGACCAGCGGGTAGATGATCCCGGCGAGTGCCGCGCCGATGATCGGCGCCACCCAGAACAGCCAGAGCTGGCCGATCGCTTCGCCGCCCACGAACAGCGCGGGGCCGGTCGAGCGGGCCGGGTTCACCGACGTGTTGGTGACCGGAATCGAGATCAGGTGAATCAGCGTCAGGCAAAGGCCGATCGCGATCGGCGCGAAGCCGGACGGTGCGCGCTTGTCGGTGGCGCCCAGGATCACGAACAGGAAGAAGCCCGTCATCACGACTTCGCAAATGAACGCCGCGCCGAGTGCGTAGTGGCCGGGCGAGCGCTCGCCGAAGCCGTTCGTCGCGAAGCCGCTGCCGACGACGTCGAAGCCCGGCTTGCCGGTCGCGATCAGGTACAGCACGAATGCGCCGAGCGTCGCGCCGACAACCTGCGCGACGATGTACGGCACGAGATCGCGTGCGGGGAAGCGGCCGGCGACCGTCAGGCCGACGCTCACCGCGGGATTCAGGTGGCAGCCCGAAATATGGCCAATTGCGAATGCCATCGTCAGCACCGTCAGGCCGAAGGCAAGTGCGACGCCGGCAAAGCCGATGCCGAGGCCCGGAAAGGCGGCGGCCAGCACGGCGCTTCCGCACCCGCCGAGCACCAGCCAGAACGTGCCGAATGCCTCTGCAGCGAGACGCTGAGAAAGATTCATGTAAGGACCTCGTTCAAGTTCAAGTGGATTGAAGGCGACCGGACGACGCGACGCATTTAAACCGTCATCCGGAATTGGTCTGGATTATAGGAAATGAATCGGGTGGGGGAGGGTCAACGATTGTTAAATTTTAATGGCTGACGAATGCCTTTATTAGAATAAGTCCGCATTCTCGATATAGTCGAATCGGTTAAAGATGGCAGCATTAATTTCGAAGGGCAGGGCGGCAGTGCGGATGGCGTAACGGATGTTGGTGTCCCGGCCGGATTCGCCGGGGCCGCATCATCAAAAGGGGAGTCGAAAAATGTCTCAATACGCGAAACTCAAGGCGCAGATCGCGGATCTGCAGGCCCAGGCGGACGATGTGCGCCGCCAGGAAGTGGCGGCAGTGATTGCCGAAGTCCAGCAAAAGATTGCCGAATATGGACTGACTGCCCAGGATCTGGGCTTCGCGGAGCGAGCGAAGCGCGGGCGCCCGCCGAAGAAGGCGCCGCTGCCGCCGAAATACCGCGACCCGAAGTCGGGCGCGACCTGGAGCGGGCGCGGCAAGCCGCCGAATTGGATCGTCGGTAAAAACCGCGATCGTTTCCTGATCGAATGATCGAAAACCCCAAACAAAAGAGCCGCATCGAGATGCGGCTCTTTTGTTTGGCGCGCCGATTGCGGCGCGGATTGGATTACGAAATATTTCTTCGCGGATTTCCGTATCAGGCGCCGGCGACGCGGCGCAATACCGGTTGGCGCGCTCCCGTGCAAAGCGATTCGTAAGTTTCGACATAACGCTGCGCCATTGCCTTCGAGCTGAAGCGCGTATCGAAACGTTCGCGGATCGCGGTGCGCGACAGGCTGTCGATCCGGTGCAGCGCGCCGACCGCACCCTGTACGTCCTCGACGATGAAGCCCGTGACGCCGTCCTCGATCACTTCCGGCACCGAGCCGCGGTTGAATGCGACGACCGGCGTGCCGCAGGCCATCGCCTCGATCATCACGAGGCCGAACGGCTCCGGCCAGTCGATCGGGAACAGCAGCGCCTTCGCGCCGGACAGGAACGCAGGCTTCTGCGTCTCGTTGATCTCGCCGATGAATTCGACGTGCGCCTCGCCGAGCAGCGGCTCGATCACTTCCTTGAAATAGTCGGCGTCCGCCTTGTCGACCTTCGCGGCGATCTTCAGCGGCAGCCCGCTTTGCGCGGCGATCCGGATCGCGGTGTCGACGCGTTTTTCGGGGCAGATCCGGCCGAGGAACGCGAGGTATTCGGGCTTCACGCACGGCTGCGGCGTGAGCAGCGTGTCGGGCAGCCCGTGATACACGGTGCCGGCCCACGCGGCCTGCGGCAGCGGCTTGCGCTGGTTGTTCGAGATCGACACGACCGGCGCGTCGGGGAACGCGTCGAACACCGGCTGCAGTTCCGGCAGGTCGAGGCGGCCGTGCAGCGTCGTCACGTACGGCGTGTCGAGGCGCGACATCAGCGGGAACGGCAGGTAGTCGAGGTGGAAGTGCAGCACGTCGAATTCGTGCGCGACCCGGGCGACCTGCTCGAGGAGGCGCATATGGGGCGCCATCGAATCGCGGATCGACGGATCGAGCCGCAGCGCGCGCGGCCAGGCCGCCTCGAGACGGGCCGACGTGACGGAGTCGCCGCTGGCGAACAGCGTCACGTCGTGGCCGAGTTCGACGAGCGCCTCGGTGAGGTAGGACACGACACGCTCGGTGCCGCCGTAGAGTTTCGGCGGAACGGCTTCGTAAAGCGGCGCGATCTGGGCAATTCGCATGGGTGTTCTCCTGTTTGATCCGGGGGCACGAGGGTGCCGATGCGGATCCCGTGCAAGGTTGCGGAACTCGCCGACGCACGCGGTTGGCGGTACGTGGCCGTGCCCTGGGCGGGGTGCGCGGGGCGCCGGACGGCAAGCTGCGGGGCGGGCCGGCACGGCTCGCGCCGCCGCCCATTGGAGTCCATTATCGATATCGCCCTGCGGGGTTCGAGTGTTTTTTCAAACACTTAAGGCTTGTTACACGATGAAATACGCAAAAACCCCGAGAAAAAGGGCGCGGAATCAGGAATGGAGACAGATGCAACTATTGTTGCGTCATCGTGAAAAAGCACTATAATTTTTACCGATCCGATCGCCGGCAGCCTTGTCCGGAAAGCCTTTCGTTATTGCACCGAGGCCATTGGATCCATCACAGCCGAACCCGCGCCGGCACTTGCTTTCCCGATTGAAGCTTTCAATTCGCCTTGTCGGAAAAATTCCTACACGGTTTACAGACAAATCCTGCATGGCATACGCCACTTCGCTGATACCGGCATAAATGCCGTTTGGCCAAAATTCGCCCTGTAAGACTATAAACGAGCCGACTGCGCGCCAAGAGCGCCCTGATCGAGCAAACGTTTTCATAACACGAATGGCCAAAGAAAGCTCTTTAACGGGGGAATCATGAGCGCTACCAGCGAAATGCTCAGTGAGATCAAAGAGGTCAACCTGTCGTACCTCCTCCTCGCGCAACGCCTGCTGCGGGAAGACAAGGCGATGGGCATGTTCCGCATGGGAATTTCCCAGGAACTGGCCGACGTGCTCGGGAACCTCACGCTCGCACAGACCGTGAAACTCGCCGCGTCCAACCAGATGCTGTGCCGCTTCCGCTTCGATGATCACGCGCTGCTGTCGTCGCTCGCCGACAAGGGCCGCAGCGATGTCGTCGCGCACGCCCACTCGGCCATCCTGATGGCCGGGCAGCAGGTCGAAGGCGTCCGCTGATCCATCACCCCGCCTTGCGTTGAGTCCCGGCGTGTCGCGCCGGCGGGCAGCGTACTGGCCATCCATCCGAATCACGTCAAGCGGACGGTTATCACCATGGCAAGCAAAAGCGTCGTGATCGAGGTGAAGGAAATCACCCTCGCCATCGAACTGATCGAACTGGGCGCCCGGCTGCAGTTGCTGGAAGCGGAGACGAGCCTGTCGCGGGATCGTCTGATCAAGCTGTACAAGGAACTGAAGGGCGTGTCGCCGCCGAAGGGGATGCTGCCGTTCTCGACCGACTGGTTCATGACGTGGCAGCCGAACATCCACTCGTCGCTGTTCTACAACATCTACCGGTTCATGCAGGACCACGGCCGCTGCGAGCCGATCCAGTCGATCGTGAAGGCGTACCGGCTCTATCTGGAGCACGTGAACCTGTCCGGCGACGAGGCCGCGCTGAGCCTCACGCGGGCGTGGACGCTGGTGCGCTTCTTCGATTCGGGGATGCTGCAGATGACCCCGTGCACGCGCTGCGGCGGCCACTTCGTCGCGCATGCGCATGATCCGCATCAAGGTTTCGTGTGTGGTCTCTGCCAGCCGCCGTCGCGCGCCGGCAAGACCCGCAAGGCCGCCGCCGCGCGCGCCGAACTGGCCGCCGCCGTGGCCTGAGCGCCGGGCCGGGCAAGGCCGGACGGGGCGCAAGCGGGGCCCGAGTGGCGCCCCGCGGGCCGCGCGAATCGTCCGCGCATTGCTGGTAAACACCGGCGGGCCGCCGCCGGGCGGCCGCGAAAGTTTTCCTGCCGACTGCCGTAAACCTGTTTAACGGCGGTCTCCCCGCCGGTCTTTCGTGAGGGACAGGCAGTGCTGATTATCGTGGGAACACTCGTGACGCTGTTGTCCGTCTTCGGCGGTTATGCGCTGGCAGGCGGGCATCTGGGCGCCTTGATCCAGCCCGTCGAGATCCTGATGATCGTGGGCGCCGGCGTCGGCGCGTTCATCCTCGGCAACGGCGGCAAGACCATCAAGGCCACGCTGCGCGTGCTGCCGACGCTCTTCAAGGGTTCGAAATACACGAAGGACGTCTATATGGAGCTGATGGCGCTGCTTTACGTGCTGCTCGCGAAGGCACGCAAGGAAGGCACGCTGACGCTCGAGGCCGACATCGACGATCCCGAAAAGAGCCCGATCTTCACGCAATACCCGAAGATCCTCGCCGATCGCCACATCGTCGAATTCCTGACCGACTACCTGCGCCTGATGGTGGGCGGCAACATGAACGCGTTCGAGATCGAGAGCCTGATGGACGAGGAGATCGAGACGCACCACACGGAAGGCGAAGGCCCGGCGCATGCGCTGATGCGCGTCGGCGACGCGATGCCGGCGTTCGGCATCGTCGCGGCCGTGATGGGCGTCGTGCACACGATGGCCTCGGCCGACAAGCCGCCCGCGGTGCTCGGCGCGATGATCGCGCAGGCGCTGGTCGGCACGTTCCTCGGGATCCTGCTGTCGTACGGGCTGATCGGGCCGCTCGCGAGCCTCGCGGAGCAGCGCGTCGCCGAGTCGACCAAGATGTTCCAGTGCATCAAGGTGACGATCCTCGCGACGCTGAACGGCTATGCGCCGGCGATCGCGGTCGAGTTCGGCCGCAAGGTGCTGTTCTCGACCGAGCGTCCGTCGTTCTCCGAGCTCGAAGAACATGTTCGCCGCGTGAAGGCGAAGTGACGCGGAGCGACCGATGAGCAAGAGCAAGGATCGCGCGATCGTCGTCAAACGGGTGGCCCCGGCGAAGAAGGGCCACCACGGCGGCGCATGGAAGCTCGCGTACGCGGACTTCATGACCGCGATGATGGCGTTCTTCCTGCTGATGTGGCTGCTGAGTTCGGTCACGCCGGTGCAGCTGAAGGGGATCGCCGAATACTTCAACATGCCGCTGAAGGCCGCGATCCTCGGCAGCGGCGACCGCAGCTCGCAGGAGTCCAGCATCATCAACGGCGGCGGCCGCGACCTGTCGAGCGTCGACGCCGGCACGCTGCGCCGCACCGACGGCACGACGTCGCTCGCCGAGCGTCTCGCGAAGGCGGGCGACGACAATTCCCGGTCGCAGGCGCAGGGCGCGCAGGACCGGCTCGAGCAGACGCGCCTGCACGACCTGCAGATCAAGCTGATGGCGGCGATCGAGGCCAATCCGACGCTGCGCCAGTTCAAGCAGCAGATCCGCATCGATTCGACGCTGATGGGGCTGCGCATCGAGATCGTCGATTCCCAGAAGCGGCCGATGTTCGCGATGTCGAGCGACCACGTCGAGCCGTACATGCGCGACATCCTGCGCGAGATCGGCAAGACGCTGAACGACGTGCCGAACCGGATCATCGTCCAGGGCCATACCGACGCCGTGCCGTACGCGGGCGGCGAGGGTGGCTACAGCAACTGGGAGCTGTCGGCCGACCGCGCGAACGCGTCGCGCCGCGAGCTGATCTCCGGCGGCATGGACGAGGCGAAAGTGCTGCGCGTGCTGGGCCTCGCGTCGACGCAGAACCTGAACAAGGCCGATCCGCTCGATCCGGAAAACCGCCGGATCAGCGTGATCGTGCTGAATCGCAAATCCGAAGAAGCGCTGATGCGCGACGACGCGACGACGACGACGCTGTCCGCCGACGCGGCCGGCTCGAAGCTGCTCGCGCAGCAGCTCGGCGGCCCGACGCCGGCGGTGCGTCCGGTCGTGGCGAGCGCCGTCGCCGTGGCGCCGAAACCCTGACGTTTCCGAGACAGACATGATCCGAACCATTCTCGCCATCGACGACTCCGCGACCATGCGTGCGCTGCTGCAGGCCACGCTTGCGCAGGCCGGCTACGACGTGACGGTGGCGCCGGACGGCGAAGCCGGCTTCGACATGGCGGCGACGGCGCCGTACGACCTGGTCCTGACCGACCAGAACATGCCGCGCAAGAGCGGGCTCGAGGTGATCGCCGCGCTGCGCAAGCTGACCGCGTACGCGGACACGCCGATCCTCGTGCTGACGACCGAGGGCAGCGATGCGTTCAAGGACGCCGCACGCGACGCGGGCGCGACCGGCTGGATCGAAAAGCCGATCGACCCGGGCGTGCTCGTCGAGCTGGTCGCGACGCTGTCCGAGCCGGCTGCCTCCTGACATGAACGCGACGAATTCAACCGGTGACCGGGCATGACTCTCGACATCACTCAGTTCTACCAGACCTTTTTCGACGAAGCGGACGAGCTGCTCGCGCAGATGGAGCAGCTGCTGCTGAACCTCGACGTCGATGCGCCCGATCCCGAGGATCTGGCGGCGATCTTCCGCGCTGCGCATTCGATCAAGGGCGGTGCGGCGACGTTCGGCTTTTCCGCGCTGACCGATACGACGCACATCCTCGAATCGCTGCTCGACCGCGCGCGCAACCATGAGCTGACGCTGACCAAGGAAATGATCGACGCGTTCCTGGAAACCAAGGATGTGTTGTCCGACCAGCTCGTCGACTACCGTGCGAGCGCGGAACCGGACGCGGCCGCCGCCGCGACGATCTGCGCGAAGCTCGAACGGTTGAAGGCCGAAAGCGGCGCGGGGGCGCCTGCTGCGGCCTCCGAGCCTGCGCCGGCCGCGCCGGTTGCACCGGTCGCCGCCGTGGCGCCCGCCGTCGTCGACCCCGCCGCTGCCGGCGATCGCGCACCCGACCATGTGGTCGAACAGGCCGTCGCGGCCGCGCATCCGGCGGCCGACGCCGATGCCGGCGGCCCGCACCTGAAGATCACGCTCGTGGGCGTCGACGCGAAGGATCGCGAACTGCTCACCGAGGAACTCGGTAACCTCGGCCGGATCGTCGGCCGCGAGGAAACGGGCGCCGACTTGTCGCTGTGGGTCGAATCGGACGTGCCGTCCGACGACATCGTCGCGGTGTGCTGCTTCGTGATCGACGAAAGCCAGATTCGCGTCGCGCACGGCACGGCGCCGGCCGCGCAGGCGGCGCCGGCCGCCGAGCAGGGCGCCGCCGCCGAGGCTGCCGAACCGCCCGCCGCCGCCGCGCAGCCGGCACGCGTCGAGGTGTTCGCGCCGCCGCCGGCCGCGCCGCTAGCAGTTGTTCCGGCACCGGCGCCGGCCGAGCCGGCCGCCGCCGCCCAGCAGCCGCAGCCGCAACAACACGCACAACCCCAGCCGGCCGAACACGCGACGCCGGCCGCCGCCGCGCATCACGACGACAAGCGCGCGCGCCCGGCCGCTGCCGCCGCGGCGGGCGCCGAAGGCAGTTCGATCCGCGTCGGCGTCGAGAAGGTCGACCAGCTGATCAACCTCGTCGGCGAACTGGTGATCACGCAGGCGATGCTGGCCGAGACGGCGACCGCATTCGATCCGGCGCTGCACGACCGGCTGTTCAACGGGATGGCGCAGCTCGAGCGCAACGCGCGCGACCTGCAGGAAGCGGTGATGTCGATCCGCATGATGCCGATGGACTACGTGTTCAGCCGCTTCCCGCGGCTCGTGCGCGACCTCGCCGGCAAGCTCGGCAAGCAGGTCGAACTGGTCACGTTCGGCCAGGCGACCGAGCTCGACAAGAGCCTGATCGAACGGATCATCGATCCGCTCACGCACCTGGTGCGCAACAGCCTCGACCACGGCATCGAGACCGTCGACAAGCGTGTCGCCGCCGGCAAGGACGCGGTCGGCCAGCTCGTGCTGTCGGCCGCGCATCACGGCGGCAACATCGTGATCGAGGTGAGCGACGACGGCGCGGGCCTGAACCGCGAGCGCATCCTCGCGAAGGCCGCGAAGCAGGGCATGCAGATCTCCGAGAACATCAGCGACGACGAAGTCTGGCAACTGATCTTCGCGCCGGGCTTCTCGACCGCCGAGACGGTGACCGACGTGTCGGGCCGCGGCGTCGGGATGGACGTCGTGAAGCGCAACATCCAGTCGATGGGCGGTCATGTCGAAATCTCGTCGCAGGCCGGCCGCGGCACGACCACGCGGATCGTGCTGCCGCTCACGCTCGCGATCCTCGACGGGATGTCGGTCAAGGTGGGCAGCGAGATCTTCATCCTGCCGCTGAACTTCGTGATGGAGTCGCTGCAGCCGTCGAACGACGACATCTACACGGTCGGCAACGGCGAGCGCGTGGTGCGCGTGCGCGGCGAATACCTGCCGCTGGTCGCGCTGCACGAGGTGTTCTCGGTCGAGGACGCGCGCACCGACCCGACGCAGGGGATCGTCACGATCATGGAAACCGAGGGGCGCCGCTTCGCGATGCTGATCGACGAACTGGTCGGCCAGCAGCAGGTGGTCGTGAAGAACCTCGAAACCAACTACCGCAAGGTGCACGGCATCTCGGCGGCGACCATCCTCGGCGACGGCAGCGTCGCGCTGATCGTCGACGTCGCGGCGCTGAACCGTGAAACCCGTGCGACGCACGGCGCCCGTGCCGGCGCCGAGCTCGCGATGTTCTGATGTCTCTCGCCATTCAACCGATTGGGGGCAAACGTGTCTGCTGAAGTCCAAATGATCAATCCGGCCGCGGCGAACGCGGCAACGAGCCGCCGCGACGCGGAACAAGGCGACGCGACGGGCCAGGAATTCCTCGTGTTTACGCTCGGCGACGAGGAATACGGGATCGACATCCTGAAGGTGCAGGAAATCCGCGGCTACGACAGCGTCACGCGCATCGCGAACGCGCCGGATTTCATCAAGGGCGTGATCAACCTGCGCGGGATCATCGTGCCGATCGTCGACATGCGGATCAAGTTCCATCTCGGCCGCGTCGAGTACGACCACCAGACGGTCGTGATCATCCTGAACGTCGCGCATCGCGTGGTCGGGATGGTGGTCGACGGCGTGTCGGACGTGCTGACGCTGCAGACCGACCAGATCATGCCGGCGCCGGAATTCGGCGCGACGCTGACGACCGAGTACCTGACGGGCCTCGGCACGGTCGACGGCCGGATGCTGATCCTGATGGACATCGAGAAGCTGATGTCGAGCCGTGAAATGGCGCTGATCGAGACGCTCGGCGGGTAAGCGCGCCGCGCGCGCAGGAATTTCGGGAGAATCTGCAATGTTGCATAACTGGTCGATCCGCACGACGCTCACGGCGGTCGGACTCATCCTCGTGGCGCTGGCCGCAGCCGTCGGCGGGCTCGGCCTGTACGCGCTGAATCAAGCGAGCCGCTCGCTCGACGAGATCGCGCACGTCGACCTGCCGGCGATCCATACGCTCGACGACACGTCGTCGTACCTGCTGCGCGCGCGCGTGTCGCTCGACCGCTTCCGTTCGCTGACGGAAGCCGGCAACACGGCCGACGCGGCCAAGGTGCTCGACCGCGCGCAGGAGCTGTACGCGAAGTCGAACCAGAACTGGCAGGCGTTCCAGGCCACGCCGAAGCTCGGCGTCGAGCAGGCGCTCGTCGACGACCTGACCGCGCGCTACACGACGATCGTGAAGGAAGGCGTCGAGCCCGAGTTCGCGGCCGCGCGCGCGGGCGACATGGCCGCGTACCACGCGGTCGCCGATACCAAGATCAGCCCGATGTTCGTCGCGTACGACCAGGCCGCGTCGGCCGTGGTCGCTTCGCTGCAGAAGCGCGCGGAAGATCGCCAGGCCGCGACGCAATCGCAGATCTCGCTGATGATCGGGCTGATCGCGGCCGGCATCGCGATCGCGTTCGTCGTCGTGGTCGCGATCCGCTTCGCGCTGCGCGGGCTGATCGTGCAGCCGCTCGAGGACGCGATCGCGCATTTCGAGCGCATCGCCGGCGGCGACCTCACCGAGCCGGTGAACGTGTTCAGTACCAACGAGATCGGCCGCCTGTTCGGCGGCATCAAGCGGATGCAGGACGCCGTCACGACGATGGTGCAGGCCGTGCATCGCGGCACCGAGTCGATCGACGTCGGCGCGCGCGAGATCTCGACCGGCAACACCGACCTGTCGCAGCGTACCGAGGAGCAGGCCGCGTCGCTGCAGGAAACCGCGTCGAGTATGGAGCAGCTGACGGGCACCGTGCGCCAGAACGCGGAGAACGCGCGGCAGGCGAGCCAGCTCGCGGTGAACGCGTCGGACATCGCGACGCAGGGCGGCGACGTGGTCGGCCAGGTCGTGTCGACGATGCAGGACATCGCGGCGAGCTCGGGCAAGGTCGTCGACATCATCGGCACGATCGAGGGCATCGCGTTCCAGACCAACATCCTCGCGCTGAACGCGGCCGTCGAAGCGGCGCGGGCCGGCGAGCAGGGCCGCGGCTTCGCGGTGGTCGCGGGCGAGGTGCGTTCGCTCGCGCAGCGCAGCGCGAGCGCCGCGAAGGAAATCAAGCAGCTGATCGGCGATTCGGCCGAGAAGGTCGACAGCGGGTCGGCGCTCGTCGCGCGCGCCGGCGCGACGATGGACGAGATCGTGCAGGCGGTGCGCCGCGTGACCGACATCATGGGCGAGATCAGCGCGGCATCCGACGAGCAGTCGACCGGCATCGAGCAGGTCAACCGTGCGGTCGGCCAGATGGATGCGGTCACGCAGCAGAACGCGGCGCTCGTCGAGCAGGCCGCCGCCGCGGCCGCGTCGCTCGAGGAGCAGACGCGCCAGATGAAGGCGATCGTGTCGGGCTGGCGCGTCGCGGGCGGCATCGCGCTGGCGCCGGCGCGCGGCGTCGCGCGGCCGGTGGCCCACGAACCGGCGGCGCTGCCGTCGGAAGCGCGCCACGACGCGCCGGTCGCCGCGCTGCCGGCGCCGGCCGCGGCCCAGCCGGTCGCACGGCGCGGCGCGCCGGCATCGCGTGCCGCCGCCCCCGCAGCCGCGGGCGCCGCGGCAGCGGCCGCCGAACCGAAGCGTGCGGCCGATGCGGCCGCGCGCACGCAGAAGGACGCACCGGCTGCCCGTGGCGGTACCGCCGCGGGCGGCTACGGCCCGCGTCTCGCGAAGACGGCCGCCGCGGCGGACAAGCCGGCCGCGAAGCCCGCGCTCGTGCGCCCGGCGCTGAACGGCGAGAAGCCGGCGCTGGCGGCCGCCGGCGCGTCGGACGACGACTGGGAGACCTTCTAAGCCATGTCGCACGCGCGCGCGCCGTTTCGACCCGATGCACCGGATGCCTCGCCTCGCGCGGGCGAGCCGGGGCGCGACTTCGCGTTCACCGGCGCGGATTTCGCACGCATCCGCGCGCTGATCCACCAACGCGCGGGCATCTCGCTGTCCGAGCACAAGCGCGACATGGCCTACAGCCGTCTCGCGCGACGGCTGCGGGCGCGCGGCCTCGACACGTTCCGCGACTACCTCGACCTGCTCGAGCAGGAAGACGATCCGCTCGAGTGGGAAGCGTTCACCAACGCGCTGACGACCAACCTGACCGCGTTTTTCCGCGAGTCGCACCATTTCCCGATCCTGTCGGAATTCGTGAAATCGCGGCCGGCGCCGGTGTCGGTCTGGTGCTCGGCGGCGTCGACCGGCGAGGAGCCGTACTCGATCGCGATCACGCTGATCGAGGCGCTCGGCGACACGGCCGCGCGCAACGCATCGATCCTCGCGACCGATCTCGACACGCAGGTGCTCGCGAAGGCCGAAGCCGGCATCTATACGTACGACCAGGTCAAGCACCTGTCGCCGGAGCGGCTCAAGCGCTTCTTCCTGAAGGGCACGGGCGCGCAGGCCGGCCGCGTGAAGGTGCGCCCCGAGCTGCGCGCGATGATCCGTTTCGAGCAGTTGAACCTGACCGATGCGGACTACGGGATCGCGAAGCCGTTCGACGCGATCTTCTGCCGCAACGTGATGATCTATTTCGACAAGCCGACGCAGGGGCAGGTGCTGTCGCGCTTCGAGCCGCTCGTGAAGCCGGGCGGGCTGCTGTTCGCCGGCCATTCGGAGAATTTCACGTACGTGACGCAGGCGTTCCGGCTGCGCGGGCAGACGGTGTACGAACTGACGCGCGACGCCGCGCAGGGCGTGCGGCCGCGCGGCGCGCCGACGAGCGCGGCGGCCGCGATGCCGGCGCCCGGGCGCGCGCGGGCCGCGGGCGGCGCGCCGGTCTATGGAGAGCGCGGATGAGCGCCCTGCCGATCGCGACCAATCGCTACTTCGACAACCACTTCGAGCGCCCCGGCGTGAAGCTGTTGCCGAACGAGTTCTACACGACCGCCGAGGACATGGTGCTGATGACCGTGCTCGGCTCGTGCGTCGCCGCGTGCCTGCACGACCCGTACGCGGGCATCGGCGGGATGAACCACTTCATGCTGCCGGACGACGGCGCCGATCCGGGCGCGGCCGCGTCGGAATCGATGCGCTACGGCGCGTATGCGATGGAAGTGCTGATCAACGAGCTGATCAAGGCCGGCGGGCGCCGCGAGCGCTTCGAGGCGAAGGTGTTCGGCGGCGCGGCCGTGCTGGCCGGGATGACGACGATCAACATCGGCGATCGCAACGCGGATTTCGTGCGCCGCTATCTGGCGCTGGAGCGCATCCGCATCACCGCGGAAGACCTGCAGGGCGTGCATCCGCGCAAGGTCGCGTTCATGCCGCACAGCGGGCGCGCAATGGTGAAGAAGCTGCGGCTGCAGGTGCCGGGGGTGACCGAGCGCGAAGCCGCGCTCGCGCGCGAGGCCGATCGCCTCCGCGCCGCACGGACCCGCGCGCAGGTCGAGCTGTTCGCCGCGAAGCGGCCTGCCGCGCCGCAACCGGCGCGCCCGCGCATCGAGCTGTTCGGCGGGCGCGGCACGGCGCCGGGCGCCGGGAGCCCGGCCGCGGGGAGCCCGTACGCCGCGAACCTATCAAGAAAGCAGGAGGCCTGACCGCAGTGCAGAAGATCAAAGTGTTGTGCGTCGACGATTCGGCGCTGATCCGCAGCCTGATGACCGAGATCATCAACAGCCAGCCCGACATGACGGTGGTCGCGACCGCGCCCGATCCGCTCGTCGCGCGCGAGCTCATCAAGCAGCACAACCCCGACGTGCTCACGCTCGACGTCGAAATGCCGCGCATGGACGGGCTCGACTTCCTCGAGAAGCTGATGCGCCTGCGGCCGATGCCGGTCGTGATGGTGTCGTCGCTGACCGAGCGCGGCTCGGAAATCACGCTGCGCGCGCTCGAACTCGGCGCGGTGGATTTCGTCACGAAGCCGCGCGTCGGGATTCGCGACGGGATGCTCGACTACGCGGAAAAGCTCGCCGACAAGATCCGCGCGGCGTCGCGCGCGCGCGTGCGCCAGGCGCCGCAGCCGCAGGCCGCCGCGCGCTCGGCGGACAGCGCCGCGGCCGCGCCGATGATCAACAACCCGCTCGTCAGTACCGAGAAGCTGATCATCATCGGCGCGTCGACGGGCGGCACCGAGGCGATCCGCGAAGTGCTGACGCCGCTGCCGCCGGATGCGCCGGCCGTGCTGATCGCGCAGCACATGCCGCCCGGCTTCACGAAATCGTTCGCGCAGCGGCTGAACGGCCTGTGCCGGATCGCGGTGAAGGAAGCCGAGCACGGCGAACGCGTGCTGCCGGGCCATGCGTACATCGCGCCGGGCCATGCGCACCTGTTGCTCGCGAGAAGCGGCGCGAACTATATTGCGCAACTGTCGGACGAGCCGCCGGTGAACCGGCACCGCCCGTCGGTCGACGTGCTGTTCCGCTCGGCGGCGACGCACGCGGGCAAGAACGCGATCGGCGTGATCCTCACCGGGATGGGCCGCGACGGCGCGGCCGGCCTGCTGGAAATGAAACGCGCGGGCGCTCACACGTTCGCGCAGGACGAAGCGAGCTGTATCGTGTTCGGGATGCCGCGCGAGGCGATCGCGCTCGGCGGCGCGGACGAGGTCGCACCGCTCGCCGACATGAGCCGCCGCGTGATGGCGCGCCTGGCGACGATGGGCGACCGCGTGCAGCGCGTGTGAATGGAATGTCACGGGGCGCGTGCCACGATACGCGCCTCGACGGAAACGAATCTGGAAAGGAACGACGATGGACAAGAGCATGAAAATCCTGGTGGTGGACGATTTCCCGACGATGCGCCGGATCGTCCGCAACCTGCTCAAGGAACTGGGCTACACGAACGTCGATGAGGCGGAAGACGGCGCGGCCGGCCTCGCGCGGCTGCGCGGCGGCGGCTTCGACTTCGTGATCTCGGACTGGAACATGCCGAACCTCGACGGCCTCGCGATGCTGAAGGAAATCCGCGCGGACGCGACGCTCACGCACCTGCCGGTGCTGATGGTCACGGCCGAGTCGAAGAAGGAGAACATCATCGCGGCCGCCCAGGCCGGCGCGAGCGGCTACGTCGTGAAACCGTTCACGGCCGCGACGCTCGACGAGAAGCTGAACAAGATCATCGACAAGATGGCCAAGGCCGGGAGCTGAACGTGAACGAGCCGATCCATGCGGCGCTCGCCGGCGCGGCGATCAACGCCGACGGCCATGCCGAAGGCGCCGATTACGCGAGCGACCGGATCCTCGCGCGCATCGGCCACGTCACGCGCACGCTGCGCGATTCGATGCGCGAGCTCGGGCTCGACAAGCATGTCGAGCGCGCGGCGGAAGCCGTGCCCGATGCGCGCGACCGGCTGCGCTACGTCGCGACGATGACCGAACAGGCCGCCGAGCGCGTGCTGAATGCGATCGAGATCGCGAAGCCGGTGCAGGAGCGCATCCAGAACGAAGCCGAGGCGCTCGACGCGCGCTGGGCGCAGTGGTATGCCGCGCCGATCGAGCACGCGGAGGTGCGCGAGCTGATGGACGATACGCGCACGTTCCTGCGCACGCTGCCCGAGTCGACGTCGGCGACCCGCGCGCAACTGCTCGAGATCATGCTCGCGCAGGATTTCCAGGACCTGACCGGGCAAGTGATCAAGAAGATCATGGACATGGTCTACCTGATCGAGCAGCAGCTCCTCACCGTGCTCGTCGAGAACATCGCGCCGGAGCGGCGCGAGCAGTTCGCGGCCACCGCGGCCGCGCTGGCGGCCGAGCAGATGAGCGCGACCGGCAGCCCCGAATCGCTGCTGAACGGCCCGCAGATCGCGCCGGAAGGCAAATCCGACGTCGTTCAGGACCAGGGGCAGGTCGACGACCTGCTCGCGAGCCTCGGCTTCTGATCCTGCCGCGGCGCATCCGCGCGCCCGGTTGCCGGGCGCCCCGTCCTGCGGGGCCGCCGATGCGCGCATTCCCCTTTCCCGCCTCGTTCTCCCGCCCGCCGCGCTTGCGCGGCGCGGTGTCATCCTGCGTCGAATTGACACTTCGCCACACTCCGCAGGCATACTACGCGTCAGCAGCAACGTAGCGTCTCATTCGTAAGATTCATAAGTTGGCAGGCGGCGCGTGCCGACGGCGGCGCCGTCGGCAACGAAGCCAGTCCCTTGGGGGGGAACGTGAAGCTGAAACGCTTGGGCTGGACCGTCGCGCACGCGACGGCTGCAATGGGTGTGCTGTGGGCCGTCCACGCACATGCGGAACTGGGCGGTGCGCCGATGTCGCCGCCGGCGGACGATCAGGCCGCCACCGTGCGCGCGCTGCAGCGCGCCATGCGCTCGGCGGACGGCGCGCAGGCCAGCACGGCCGCCTATACCGTCCGCGAGATCACGCTCGGATCGGGCACCGTCATCCACGAATACACGTCGGCCGCCGGCAGCGTGTTCGGCCTCGCGTGGCGCGGGCCGACGATGCCGGATCTCGCGTCGCTGCTCGGCAGCTATTTCCCGCAGTACACCGCCGGCGTCCAGGCGGCGCACCGGGCGCGCGGCTGGCGCGCGCCGGTGGCGGTCGAGACGAGCGGTCTCGTGATCCGGACGGGCGGCCACATGGGCGCCTTCTCCGGCCAGGCGTGGCTGCCGTCGGCGCTGCCCGCCGGCGTGGCCGGCACCGATATCCAGTGACAGCGGGAGAGCGATCTTGAGCATTCCTCGTACATTCAAGCGCTGGCTCGGCGTGCTGGGCCTCCTGGCCGCGACGGCCGTGCTCGTGACGGCATGCGGCGGCGGCGATGGCGGCGGTTCGGGCAACGGCGGCAATGCCGGCAATACGGGCGGCAACGGCTCGGGCGGGTCTGACGGCAACAGCGGCAACACGGCCGTCGTCACGGTCGGCGCCGGCGCGGCGAACGTGATCAACATCCCGACCATCAGCCTGAAGATCTGCGTGCCGGGCACGTCGAACTGCCAGATCGTCAACAACGTGCTCGTCGATACCGCGTCCTACGGGCTGCGGCTCGTCGGCAGCGCGGTGGCGGGCGTGCACGACAGCCTGCCGCAGGTGACGAGCGGCGGCGCGCCGGTCGCCGAATGCGGCAAGTTCGTGTCGAGCTACACGTGGGGCTCGGTGCGCACCGTCGACCTGTCGATCGGCACCGAGCAGGCGAGCTCGCTGCCCGTGCAGATCATCGGCGACCTCGGCACGACCAACGTACCGAGCTCGTGCACGAACGGCGGCGCGTCGGCCAACTCGACCGGCGCGCTCGGCGCGAACGGGATCCTCGGCATCGGGCCGGCGCCGTACGACTGCGGCACGACCTGCGCCACGTCGACGTCGACGAGCAACAACTACTACGCGTGCCCGAACGGCGACAACGCGCGCTGCACGGTCGCGCTCGTGCCGCTGGCGCAGCAGGTGGCGAACCCGGTGCATCGGTTCGCGAACAACGACGGGGTGAGCGTGCAGATGCCGGCCATCTCCGACAGCGGGCAGGCGAGCGCGACCGGCACGCTGACGTTCGGCCTGCCGAACCTGAGCGGCAAGACGGTGATGACGTCGACCACGACCGGCGACGTCAGTGCGACGTTCCAGGGGCGCAGCGTGACTGCGTTCTTCGATACCGGCTCCAACGCGTATTTCTTCAACGATTCGGCGCAGACGGTCTGTTCGAGGAATACGGAGTTCTACTGCCCGTCGGCGACGACCACCTATTCGGCCACGCTGAGCGGCCAGAACGGCGCGTCGGGCACCGTGTCGATGCCGGTCACGAATGCGGATTCGCTGTTCTCCAACCCGTCGACGTTCGCGTTCAACGACATCGCGGGCCCGTTCGGCTCGTCCAGCTGGCTCGACATCGGCATGCCGCACTTCTACGGCAAGACGATCTACTTCGGGATGGACAAGACCGCGAGCGGCGGCCCGCAGCCGTTCGTCGCGTTCTGACGCGGCACGGCCGGACGCAGGAACGAGGGGGGCGAGCGATCGCCCCCTTTTTTTCGACCCGGCGGGCGCGAGGCTACGGACCGGCGCGCGGCCGGGCGCCGGCATAGCGTCTACGATGTAAGACCGGCACCGGTGCCGGCACGACATCGAGGAGACAGCGCCATGAATCCGCGTATCCAGCGCATCACGCCGTTCCTGTGGTTCGACCGCGACGCCGAGGCGGCCGCCGGTTTCTACGTATCGGTGTTCGACAACGCGCGCATCGTGCACGTCGCGCGCTACGGCAAGGCCGGCGCGCACGCGTCCGGCAACGCCGAGGGCGCGGTGATGACCGTGGCGTTCGAGCTCGACGGGCAGGCGTTCGTCGCGCTGAACGGCGGCCCCGTGTTCCAGATGACGCCGGCCGTGTCGTTCGTCGTCAACTGCCGCGACCAGGCCGAGATCGACCATTACTGGGCGCGCCTGTCCGAAGGCGGCGACGAGCGCGCGCAGCAATGCGGCTGGCTGCGCGACCGCTTCGGCGTGTCGTGGCAGGTCGTGCCCGTGCAGATGGCCGAGCTGATGACCGGCGACCCGGCCCGCGCCGAGCGCGTGATGGCGCAGGTGATGACGATGAAGAAGCTCGATCTCGGCGCGCTGCAGCGGGCGGCGGCCGGCTAGGGCCAGCGCAAGCCCGTTGTCGGCGTGAACAGGCCCGAGGCCGCTTCGGTCGGTCGGGCCGCTCAAGGCCGGCGGCCGGCCGTTTCGTTCCGATGCGCGACATCGTTGCGTCGAGGCCGATTTCCCGCCTTTCCCGGCCGCCGGTGCACCGTTCCCCTGCATCGCGCCGCCGCGGTCCCGCTGGCCGCCGCCGCTTCGCCGCTTCGCCGCTTCGCCGATACGCCGATACGCCGATACGCCGATACGCCGATACGCCGACGCGCCGACGCGCCGACGCGCCGGCCGGCCCGTTTTCCCGCCGCGCCGCGCGGCGTTCCGCCCCCGCTCCGGCCGCGTTCGCGGCGGCTCGCCCGATTCTCCGAAATACCCCCCTTTCCCGGCTTTGCTCGACCGATCGGCGTTTGACGCCTCCATGAATAATCGGTGTCACTGGAAAGCGGCATTTCGCCGTACCCGACTGGAGGCCCCGTGGCAGACGAGAGCGATCTCGACAAGACCGAAGCCGCCACTCCCAGGCGCCGCGAGAAGGCGCGCGAGGAGGGGCAGGTCGCGCGTTCGCGCGAACTGGCTTCGTTCGCACTGCTCGCGGCGGGGTTCTACGGCGCATGGTTGCTCGCGGGCCCGTCGGGCGCGCATCTGCAGGCGATGCTGCGCGGCGCGTTCACGTTCGATCGCGCGACCGCGTTCGACACCCACCGGATGCTGTCGGCGGCCGGCAGCGCGAGCCTCGAAGGCTTCGCCGCGCTGCTGCCGCTGCTTGCGCTGACCGGCGTCGCCGCGCTGCTCGCGCCGATGGCGCTCGGCGGCTGGCTGATTTCGCAAAAGACGTTCGAACTGAAGTTCGACCGCCTGAACCCGATCTCGGGCCTCGGCCGGATCTTCTCGATCCAGGGGCCGATCCAGCTCGGGATGTCGATCGCGAAGACGCTGGTCGTCGGCGGGATTGGCGGCATCGCGATCTGGCGCAGCAAGGACGAACTGCTCGGCCTCGCGACCCAGCCGCTCGGCGCCGCGCTGCCCGATGCGCTGCATCTGGTCGCCGTGTGCTGCGGTACGACGGTCGCCGGGATGCTGGTCGTCGCCGGGCTCGACGTGCCTTACCAACTCTGGCAGTACAACAAGAAGTTGCGCATGACGAAGGAAGAAGTGAAGCGCGAGCATCGCGAGAACGAAGGCGATCCGCACGTGAAGGGGCGGATTCGCCAGCAGCAGCGCGCGATCGCCCGCCGCCGGATGATGGCGGCCGTGCCGAAGGCCGACGTGGTCGTCACGAACCCGACGCACTTCGCGGTCGCGCTGCAATACACGGATGGCGAGATGCGCGCGCCGAAGGTCGTCGCGAAGGGCGTGAACCTCGTCGCCGCGCGCATCCGCGAACTCGCGGCCGAGCACAACGTGCCGCTGCTCGAAGCGCCGCCGCTCGCGCGTGCGCTGTATCACAACGTCGAACTCGAACGCGAGATTCCCGGCTCGCTGTACTCGGCCGTCGCCGAAGTGCTCGCGTGGGTCTACCAGCTCAAGCGCTTCCGTTCGGAAGGCGGCGCGTTCCCGGCGGTGCCGGTCGACCTGGACGTGCCGGCCGACCTCGACAAGGGCGCGTCGGTCTCCGCCGACGACGAACGCGAGGAAGCCGAAGACACGCTCGGTAACGGAGGCGCGGCATGAGCACCCCGACCGGCCTGTTCGCGAAGCGCCAGAATCCGTTCGCGGGCACCAACCTGCGCGCGCTCGCGGGCCCGATCCTCATCTGCATGATCCTGGGGATGATGATCCTGCCGCTGCCGCCGATGCTGCTGGATCTGCTGTTCACGTTCAACATCGCGCTGTCCGTGATGGTGCTGCTCGTCAGCATGTACACGATGAAGCCGCTCGACTTCGCGGCGTTCCCGAGCGTGCTGCTGTTCTCGACGCTCCTGCGCCTGTCGCTGAACGTCGCGTCGACGCGCGTCGTGCTGCTCGAAGGCCACACCGGGCCCGACGCGGCCGGCCAGGTGATCGAGGCGTTCGGCCACTTCCTCGTGGGCGGCAACTTCGCGGTCGGCATCGTCGTATTCGTGATCCTGATGATCATCAACTTCATGGTGATCACGAAGGGCGCGGGGCGGATCGCCGAAGTGTCCGCGCGCTTCACGCTCGACGCGATGCCCGGCAAGCAGATGGCGATCGACGCGGATCTCAACGCCGGCCTCATCAACGAGGAGCAGGCCCGCAAGCGCCGCCTCGCCGTGTCGCAGGAAGCCGAGTTCTACGGGTCGATGGACGGCGCGTCGAAGTTCGTGCGCGGCGACGCGATCGCCGGCCTGATCATCATGGCGATCAACGTGATCGGCGGGCTGATCGTCGGGATGGTGCAGCACGACATGAGCTTCGCCGCGGCCGGCACCAACTACACGCTGCTGACGATCGGCGACGGCCTCGTCGCGCAGATCCCGTCGCTCGTGATCTCGACCGCGGCCGGCGTGATCGTGTCGCGCGTCGCGACCGACGAGGACATCGGCACGCAGATCACTGGCCAATTGTTCACGAACCCGCGCGTGCTGAACATCACTGGCGCGATCATCGTGCTGATGGGGCTGATCCCGGGGATGCCGCACTTCGCGTTCCTCGCGCTCGGCGGCGGCGCGATCTGGCTGGCGCGCACCCAGACCAAGCGCGCGGCGGCCCGCAAGGCGGCCGGCGACGTGACCGACATCGCACCGCCCGCCGTGCTGCCGGCCGACAGCCACGAAGCGACGTGGGACGACGTGCAGCTGATCGACCCGCTCGGCCTCGAAGTCGGCTACCGGCTGATTCCGCTCGTCGACAAGAACAGCGACGGCGAGCTGCTCAAGCGCATCAAGAGCATCCGCAAGAAATTCGCGCAGGAAATCGGCTTCCTGCCGCCGGTGATCCATATCCGCGACAACCTCGAACTGCGGCCGAACGCGTACCGGATCGCGCTGAAGGGCGTCGAGATCGGCGCGGGCGAAGTGTTCCCGGGCCAGTGGCTCGCGATCAACCCGGGTCAGGTGACGGCCGCGCTGCCGGGCGCCGTCACGCAGGACCCCGCGTTCGGGCTGCCGGCCGTGTGGATCGACGTCGCGCTGCGCGAGCAGGCGCAGGTGTACGGCTACACGGTGGTCGACGCGAGCACGGTGGTCGCGACGCACCTGAACCATCTCGTCGTCCAGCACGCGGCCGAGCTGCTCGGCCGCCAGGAAGTGCAGGCGCTCGTCGAGCGTACCGGCAAGGACGCGCCGTCGCTCGTCGAGGACCTCGTGCCGAAGACGATCTCGCTCACCACGCTGCAGAAGGTGCTGCAGAACCTGCTCGAGGAAGGCGTGCCGATCCGCGACATGCGCACGATCCTCGAGGCCGTGTCCGAGCATGCGGGCCGTGGCGACGCGTTCGAGATCACGGCCGCGGTGCGGCTCTCGCTCGGCCGCGCGATCACGCAGCAGTGGTATCCGGGCAACGGCGAAATGCAGGTGATGGGCCTCGACGCGAACCTGGAGCGCGTGCTGTCGCAGGCGCTCGCCACCGGCGCGAACCCGGGCCTCGAGCCCGGCCTCGCGCACAACCTTCTGACCGGCACGCAGCAAGCGATGCTGCGTCAACAGAATCTCGGGCTGCCGCCGGTGCTGCTGGTGCAGCACGCGCTGCGCGCGATGCTCGCGCGCTTCCTGCGCCGCAGCCTGCCGCAATTGAAAGTGCTGTCGTATGCCGAAGTGCCGGACACACGCACGATCAAAGTCGTTAACGTCATCGGGGGTTCCGCTTGAACATTCGCAAATTCACCGGCGCAACGAGCCGCGACGCACTTCGTCTCGTGCGCGAGGCGCTCGGCGCCGACGCGGTCGTGCTGTCGAACCGCACGCTCGATGACGGCAGTGTCGAAATCGTTGCACTCGCAGATTCGGATCTGGCCGCGGTGGCGCCGCCGGCCGCGCGTCCGCGCGTCGCCCCGTCGCGCGTGCCGGAATCCGTGCCGGCCGCCGCCGTGCCGGGCATCGTGTCGCGCCCCGGCATCGCACCGCGCCCGGCCGTCAATCCGTATGCGGCGGGCGAAGGCGGGCTGCCGGACGTGTTCTCGTCCGTATTCGGCGCAAGCGCCGACCCGCAAGAGGCGGATGCGCATCGTTCGTCGATCGAGGCCGATGCGGCCGCGCCGTCGATCGCAGCGCCGGCCGCCGGATCACCTGCCCCCGGGGTGCCGGCCCCCACTTCCGAACCCGCACCGTGGCTGGTCGAGCACGCGAAGCGCCTCACGCAGCAGCGCGACGCGCTGATCGCCCGAGCGCAGGCGCCTGCCGAGCCGCAGGCGAGCGCGCCGCAGCCCGCAGCCAGCGCGACGCCGCCCGACTGGGCGCGCGACATCGTGCGCGACGCAGAACGCCGGATGCCGGCGGCCGGCGCGCCGGCCGCCGCGCGGCGCGCCCCTGACACGGGCGCCGCGTACGCCGCCAAGACGGCCGAACGCACGCGCCTGTCGTCCGACGCGGCCGCCGCGGTGGCCGACGCGGTGAAGTCGCGTATCGAGCGGATCGTCAACGACACCGTGATGCAGGAGCTGGGCGAGCTGCGCGGGATGATGCAAGAGCAGTTCGACAGCCTGATGTGGCACGACCGCCAGCGCCGCAGCGCCGTTCACGGCGCGCTGACGAAGCACCTGTTCGCGGCGGGCTTTTCCGCGCAACTGGTGCGGATGCTGGTCGACAACCTGCCGTCCGGCGACGGCGCGCAGACCTTCGAGCAGGCCGCCGAATGGGCGCAGTCGGTGCTCGCGTCGAACCTGCCGGTGCTCGATAGCGAGGACGCGCTGATGGAGCGCGGCGGCGTGTTCGCGCTGATGGGGCCGACGGGCGTCGGCAAGACGACCACCACCGCGAAGCTGGCCGCGCGCTGCGTGATGCGCTTCGGCGCGAGCAAGGTCGCGCTGCTGACCACCGACAGCTACCGGATCGGCGGCCACGAGCAACTGCGCATCTTCGGCAAGATCCTCGGCGTGCCGGTGCACGCGGTGAAGGACGCGGGCGACCTCGCGCTCGCGCTGTCCGAGCTGCGCAACAAGCACATCGTGCTGATCGACACGATCGGCATGAGCCAGCGCGACCGCGCGGTGTCCGACCAGATCGCGATGCTGCACGGCGCGAACGCGCCGGTACAGCGCCTGCTGCTGCTCAACGCGACGAGCCACGGCGACACGCTGAACGAAGTCGTGCAGGCGTACCGCAGCGCGGGCGATCACCCGGATCTCGCCGGCTGCATCCTCACGAAGCTCGACGAGGCGACCCACCTCGGCGGCGTGCTCGACACGGTGATCCGCTACAAGCTGCCGGTCCACTACGTGTCGACCGGCCAGAAGGTGCCGGAGAACCTGTACGTCGCGTCGACCAAATTCCTGCTGAAGAGCGCGTTCTGTGTGCCGCGCGACGGCTCGCCCTTCGTGCCGCAAGACGAGGACATGCCGACGCTGCTTTCCGCACTGACCGCACGTTCCACCGCCGAGCTGCACGAGGTGCGATTTGGATAAACGGATCATCGATCAGGCCGAAGGGCTGCGGCGCCTGCTCGCCGGGCGCGCGTCGCGCATCGTCGCGGTGACGGGCGGACCGGCGGGCGTCGGCTGCACGTCCACCGTGGTGAATCTCGCGGCGGCGCTCGCGTCGCTCGGCAAGGACGTGCTCGTCGTCGACGAGCGCGCCGACGTGCATTCGGCCAGCGCGACGCTCGCCGGCGCGTGGCTGCGCGATGGCGAACGCACGCGGGTGGCGGCCGGCTTCGGCCTGTGCGGCGCCGCGCGGCTCGCGCGCGCCGGCTACAGCGACGCGCAACTGAGCGACTTCATCGACGGCCCGGCCGATATCGTCCTCGTCGACGCGCAGCTCGGCGCCGACGGGTCGTTCTCGGCGCTCGCGCGCGAAGCGCACGACGTGCTGGTCGTCACGCGGGTCGCCGCGCAGGCGATCACCGAGGCGTACGCGTGCATGAAGCGGCTGCATTTCGCGCACGCGTTCGCGCAGTTCCGCGTGCTGACCAATCAGGTCGGCAGCCACGCGGACGCGAAGACGGCCTTCGACAACCTCGCGGGCGTCGCGAGCCGCTACCTGACCGTATCGATCGCCGATGCGGGCTGCGTGAGCGCCGATCCGCTCGTCGAGCACGCCCGCGAACTGATGCATGCGGTGGTCGACGCGTTCCCGTCGTCGCCTGCCGCGCGCGATTACCGGCAGATTGCCGCCGATTTGTTGTACTGGCCGATGCGCCCGCGTTCGGGTGCGGGCCGCGCGGTCCACGCCGGCGGCAAGCCGTCGTATGAGGCGGGCGCGGCACACGCCGCGTGAGCGCCACCCGAAGGAGAGAGCCACGATGTACAACGCTCAAGGAAAGATGTCCCAGGCCGACGTGCTCGCGCAATACGCGCCGCTCGTGCGCCGCCTCGGGCTGCAGCTCGTCGCGAAGATGCCGGCGAGCGTCGATCTCGACGACCTGATCCAGGCCGGCATGATCGGCCTGATGGACGCGGCCGGCCGCTACAAGGAAGATCAGGGCGCGCAGTTCGAGACCTACGCGACGCAGCGCATCCGCGGCGCGATGCTCGATGAGTTGCGCAGCAACGACTGGCTGCCGCGCAGCCTGCGCAAGACGTCGCGCGAGGTCGAGCACGCGGTGCACCAGGTCGAGCAGCACCTCGGCCGCTCGGCGAGCGAGACCGAGATCGCGCAGCACCTGAACATGCCGCTCGACGAATACCAGGGGATGCTGCAGGACCTGCACGGCAGCCAGCTCATCTATTACGAGGATTTCGACCGCGCGGCCGATGACGAGCCGTTCCTCGACCGCTATCGCGTCGATCACGCCGATCCGTTGTCGGCGCTGCTCGACGACCACCTGCGCGAGGCGCTCGTCGAGGCGATCGAGCGGCTGCCGGAGCGCGAGAAGCTGCTGATGTCGCTGTACTACGAACGGGGTCTGAATCTGCGCGAGATCGGCGCGGTGCTCGAAGTGAGCGAATCGCGCGTGTGCCAGCTGCACAGCCAGGCCGTCGCACGCCTGCGCGCGCGGCTGCGCGAGCAGGCGTGGGTCGGCGCGGAGTCCTGACCCGAAGAAGTCCCGACCCTTTGCCGACGGCCGCGCGCGCCGGCACCGCGCGCGTCGCGTGCCTACGCGTCGTCCTTGCGCATTTCGCGCGCCGATTTGCTACAATCCCCTCCGTTTTCCGAGGAGCGTTGCGACGGACCATCCGTGTCCGCCAGGCTCGGAGAGCTTCACCAAGCAGCCGTGCGGCGATTTTTTCGCGCCGGCCCCGCTTCCTGAACGGCGCTCACGTCACCAATCTAGAAACTTTTTAGAAAGGAGGGCGTGATGAACGCCATTATCGATTCCAAGGCTTCCCACGATTACGTCGTCGCCGACATGGCGCTGGCCGGCTGGGGCCGCAAGGAACTCAACATCGCCGAGACCGAAATGCCGGGCCTCGTGCAGATCCGCGACGAATACAAGGCGCAGCAGCCGCTGAAGGGCGCGCGCATCGCCGGTTCGCTGCACATGACGATTCAGACGGGCGTGCTGATCGAGACGCTGAAGGCGCTCGGCGCCGACGTGCGCTGGGCATCGTGCAACATCTTCTCGACCCAGGATCACGCGGCCGCCGCGATCGTCGAAGCCGGCACGCCGGTGTTCGCGTTCAAGGGCGAATCGCTCGACGAATACTGGGAATTCTCGCACCGCATCTTCGAATGGCCGAACGGCGAATTCGCGAACATGATCCTGGACGACGGCGGCGACGCAACGCTGCTGCTGATCCTCGGCTCGAAGGCCGAGAAGGACCGTTCGGTGATCGCGAAGCCGACCAACGAGGAAGAAGTCGCGCTGTACAAGTCGATCGCGGCGCACCTCGACGTCGACGCGAACTGGTACTCGAAGCGCCTCGCGCACATCAAGGGCGTGACCGAAGAGACCACGACCGGCGTGCACCGCCTGTACCAGATGGAAAAGGACGGCCGCCTGCCGTTCCCGGCGTTCAACGTGAACGATTCGGTCACGAAGTCGAAGTTCGACAACCTGTACGGCTGCCGTGAATCGCTCGTCGACGGCATCAAGCGCGCGACCGACGTGATGATCGCGGGCAAGGTCGCGGTCGTCGCGGGCTACGGCGACGTGGGCAAGGGCTGCGCGCAGTCGCTGCGCGGCCTGGGCGCGACCGTGTGGGTCACCGAAATCGATCCGATCTGCGCGCTGCAGGCGGCGATGGAAGGCTACCGCGTCGTGACGATGGAATACGCGGCCGACAAGGCCGACATCTTCGTGACGGCGACCGGCAACTACCACGTGATCAACCACGATCACATGAAGGCGATGCGTCACAACGCGATCGTCTGCAACATCGGTCACTTCGACTCGGAAATCGACGTTGCGTCGACGCGCCAGTACCAGTGGGAAAACATCAAGCCGCAGGTCGACCACATCATCTTCCCGGACGGCAAGCGCGTGATCCTGCTGGCCGAAGGCCGCCTCGTGAACCTCGGCTGCGCGACCGGCCACCCGTCGTTCGTGATGTCGAACTCGTTCGCGAACCAGACGCTCGCGCAGATCGAGCTGTTCACGCGCGGCGAGCAGTACGAGAACAAGGTGTACGTGCTGCCGAAGCATCTCGATGAAAAGGTCGCGCGCCTGCACCTGGCGCGCATCGGCGCGAACCTGTCGGTGCTGTCGGACGAGCAGGCTTCGTACATCGGCGTGCAGAAGGACGGCCCGTTCAAGCCGAACCACTACCGCTACTGATGTACTGATGCGCTGCCGCCGCGCCGCGCGCCCGTTGCGGGCGCACGGCGCGGCGGCGCTCACCGATCGTACCGATCGACAACCGAACCGGAGCCCTCCATGAGCGTCATCCTCACCTGGGTCATCAACGCGCTGGCGCTGCTGATCATCACGTACCTCGTGCCGTCGATCCACATCAAGAGCTTCGGCACCGCACTGATCATCGCGGTCGTGCTCGGGCTGATCAACACGGTGATCCGGCCGGTGCTGATCCTGCTGACGCTGCCCGTCACGATCGTCACGCTCGGGGTGTTCATCCTCGTCGTGAACGCGCTGTGCTTCTGGTTCGCGTCGTCGCTGCTGAAGGGCTTCGAGGTGTCGGGGTTCTGGTCCGCGTTCTTCGGTTCGATCCTGTACAGCATCGTGTCGTGGCTGCTGTCCGCCCTGATCTTCGGCCAGCGCGACATCGGCTGAGGGCTGGCGGGCGCAGGCCCAACCCCATCGAATCATGAAACCGATCGAACTCTCGTTTGAATTCTTCCCGCCGAAGACGGCGGACGGCGTCGAAAAGCTGCGCGCCACGCGCGCGCAGCTGCTGCCGCTGAAGCCGAAATTCGTCTCCGTGACGTTCGGCGCCGGCGGCTCGACGCAGCAGGGCACGCTCGATACCGTGCTCGACATGCAGAAGGACGGCCTCGAGGCCGCGCCGCACCTGTCGTGCATCGGCTCGTCGCGCGACAGCCTGCGCGCGATCCTCGACCAGTACCGCTCGCACGGCATTCGCCATATCGTCGCGCTGCGCGGCGACTTGCCGTCGGGGATGGGCGAGGTCGGCGAGCTGCGCTATGCGTCCGAGCTCGTCAGCTTCATCCGCGCCGAGCACGGCGACTGGTTCCACATCGAAGTCGCCGGCTATCCGGAATACCACCCGCAATCGCGCTCGCCGAAGGCCGATCTCGAGAACTTCGCGCGCAAGGTGAAAGCCGGCGCGAATTCCGCGATCACGCAGTACTTCTTCAACGCCGACGCGTATTTCCGCTTCGTCGACGATGCGCGCAAGCTGGGTGTGGACGTGCCGATCGTGCCGGGCATCATGCCGATCACGAACTTCTCGCAGCTGATGCGCTTCTCGGAAATGTGCGGCGCGGAAGTGCCGCGCTGGGTCGCGCGCCGGCTCGAAAGCTTCGGCGACGATCGCGACGCGATCCGTGCGTTCGGCGCGGATGTCGTCACGAGCCTGTGCCAGCGCCTGATCGACGCGGGCGTGCCGGGGCTGCACTTCTATACGCTGAACGCGGCGACCGCCACGCGGACGATCTGCGAACGGCTCGCGATGTAAGCGCCGCCGCGCGGTTGCACGTGCAAAAGCCCCGCCGGTCCTGCCGGCGGGGCTTTTTTTTCGATGTTTGTGGAAGCGGCCGCGCGCGTCAGCGCTGCGCCTGCATCAGCGGCGGACGCCGGTCGAACCACGGCCGCGCCTGTTCGAGCTGACGCGCGAGCCTGAGCAGCAACGCCTCGTCGGTGTGGCGCGCGACAAACTGCACGCCGATCGGCAGGCCGCGCGCGTTCCAGTAGAGCGGCACCGACATCGCCGGCTGGCCCGTCAGGTTGAACAGCTCGGTGCAGCCGGCCCATGCGAACGCCTTCTCCGAAGCCTTCGCGAGCATTTCCCGCAGCAGCGGTTTGACCGGCAGCGCGCCGAGCAGCTTCATCTGCGCGGCTTCGAGCGGCGTCGGCTGCAGCTCGCCGAGCTTGACCGGCGGCCCCGCGAGCGTCGCGCACAGGATCGCGTCGTAGCGCGACACGAGGCCCGCGACCTGCACGGTGAGCTGGCGCTGCCATTCGAGCACGTCCGGCAGGCGCGCGCGGGCGATGCGCCTGCCGACGACGGCCATCGCCCACGTCGCCGGTTCGAACTCCGCGCGCTTCGGCGTGCGCCCGGTCACCGCGCGCGCACCCAGCACCATCTCCTCGGCGATCGTCGCCCACAGCGTGAGAAAGGTTTCGGCCGCGCGTGCGTAGTCGATGTTCAGCGTCGCCGGCTCGACGTGATGACCGAGCGATTCGACGAGCGCGGCCGCGTCGTCGAGCGCCGCGCGCGTGTCGTCGGAGAGCGCCGGCGCGAGCATCGGGTCGACGACGAGGCCGATCCGCAGCGGCCCGGGCGGTGTGTCGAGCTCGCCCAGAAAGGTGCCGGGCGCGCCGGGCGGCAGCGTCCGGCCGGTCGTCACGTCGAGCAGCAGCGCGCTGTCGCGCACGCTGCGCGAAACCGCATGCTGGACGACCAGCTCGCCGTTCGACGGCAAGTCGACCAGCACCGGATTGCGGCTCGGTTTCAGGCCGAACAGCCCGCAGCACGACGCCGGAATCCGGATCGAGCCGCCGCCGTCGGACGCATGCGCGAGCGGCACGATGCCTGCCGCGACGGCCGCGGCCGCGCCGCCGCTCGAGCCGCCGGGCGTGTGATCGAGGTTCCACGGATTGCGGCACGCGCCGAACAGTTCGGGTTCGGTGTACGGCATCTGGCCGATTTCCGACGTGTTGGTCTTGCCGAACACGTTGAGTCCCGCCGCGCGGCTGCGCGCGATCACCGGTGAGTCGTCGGCGGGGACGAAGTAGCGATAGTGGCGGCTGCCCATCGACAACGGCAGCCCCGCGACCGCCGCGCCGAGATCCTTGACCAGATACGGGACACCCGCAAACGGCGCATCGGTGCTGGTAGCGACGGCCGATTCCGCCCGCTTGCGCGCGTCGTCGTAGTCCTGCAGCACGATCGCGTTGATCGCGCCGTTCACCGCTTCGGCCTGGCCGATCGCGGCGTCCAGCAGTTCGCGCGGGCTCGCCTTGCGCTCGCGCACGAGTGCGGCAAGCCCGATCGCGTCATGCGCGAGATAGTCCGAGTGCATCGCAGTCACCCCCGTTGTGACCCGTGGCGATGAAAGGAGGATAACGCGGGCCCGACGCGCCGGGCCCGCTGCCGGCTGCCGTTACACGTGCTCGGCGAGGAACGTCAGCGTGCGGCCGTGCGCGAGCGCCGACGCGCGCTGGTTGTACGACGCGCGATCGGTGCAGTTGAAGCCGTGTTCGGCGCCCGGATACAGGTGGAACGATGCGTTGTGGCGGCCCGCGAACGCGGCCTTCACCTGCTCGACCGCGTCGAGGGGGATTCCGTGGTCGTTCTCCGCGTAGTGGAACAGGATCGGCTGCGTGACCTTGCCGGCAAGGTCGAGCGCATTCTGGATACCGCCGCCGTAATAGGCGACCGCCGCATCGACCTTGCCGGCCGCGGCCGCGCGGTACGCGAGCTGGCCGCCGAAGCAGTAGCCGATCGCGGCGACCTTGCCGGCGACTTCGGGGCGCGCGCGCAACGCATCGGCGGCCGCGCCGATATCCGCGACCGCGAGACCGACGTCGGTCTTCTTCATCAGCTCGATGCCCTTGTCGCGATCGGCGCCTTCGTAGGTCAGTTCGACGCGCGGCTGCGTGCGCCAGAAGACGTCCGGCGCGAGCGCGACGAAGCCGTCGGCCGCGTACTGGTCGGCGACCGCGCGGATGTGCGCGTTAACGCCGAAGATTTCCTGGATGATGATGACGGCGGGGCCCTTGCCGCGCTTGGGCAGCGCGAGATAGCCACCGAAGCTGTCGTTACCGGTCGGGATGTCGATCCATTGGGCAGTCACGTTGGAACTCCTGGCGAACGGGTGCGCGACGTGCGCACCGCGGATGGAAAAAAGGGCGGCCTAGTGTGCCACCAATCCGGTGGCGCTGCAGCGCGCAAGCGGCGCGCCTGGCGGGTGTGCGCGCGTGTCGAATCCGCGTGTCGGACCTGCTTCTCGCGCAGCGATCGTTTCGATCTCGATTATTCATTTTTCGGCGATGCGCCGCTTCGATAGAGTCGATGTGTAGGCCTTTACAAAGCGCTTTCGTACATCGTCATCGAAGGATTCGCCATGTCCACCCGTGCATTTTCCACGCCGTTTTCCGAGCGCTTCGGCCTGCGCCTGCCGCTCGTGCAGGCGCCGATGGTCGGCGCGACCACGGCCGCGATGGTCGCGGCCGCATCCAGTGCCGGCGCGCTCGGCAGTCTCGGCGCCGGCGCGTTCGAGCCGGATCGTCTCGCGACCGAAGTCGCCGCCATTCGCGCGGCGACCGCGCGTCCGTTTGCCGTGAACCTGTTCGTGTTGCCCGAGGCCGCGCCCGACGCGGCCACCGTCGCACGTGCGCTTGCCGCGATCGATCCGTTGAACGCGACGCTCGGGCTGCCGCCGGGCACTGCACCCGCGCGCTACGCGCCCGACTTCCGCGCGCAATTCGACGCGCTCGTCGCGCTGCGCGTGCCGGTCGCGAGCTTCACGTTCGGCGTGCTCGACGCGGCCGACGTCGCGCGCCTGAAGGCCGCCGGTACCTACGTGATCGGCACCGCGACGCACGTCGCCGAAGGGCTCGCGTGGCAGGCGGCCGGGGCCGATGCGCTGTCCGCGCAGGGCGCCGAAGCCGGCGGCCATCGCGGTACCTTCATCGGCTCGGCCGACGATGCGCTGATCGGCACGCTCGCGCTGGTGCCGCAGCTCGTCGATGCGACCGGCCTGCCCGTGCTCGCCGCGGGCGGCATCATGGACGGCCGCGGGATCGCCGCCGCGCTCGCGCTCGGCGCGCAGGGCGCGCAGCTCGGCACCGCGTTCCTGACCTGTGCGGAAAGCGCGATCGCGGCGGACTGGAAAGCGCGGCTGCTCGCGAGCGCCGATACGTCGACGCAGGTCACGCGCGCGATCACGGGCCGCCATGCGCGCGGATTGCGCAATACGCTGATGATGCGGCTCGGCGAACGCGTGGCCGACGCCGCGCCGTATCCGGTGCAGAACGCGCTGACCCAGCCGCTGCGCCAGGCCGCCGCGCGCGCGAACGACGGCGACTACCTGTCGCTGTGGGCCGGGCAGGGCGCACCACTCGCGCGACGGCGCGCCGCCGCGCTGACGACGTCGCAACTCGTCGACGCGCTCGACGCCGAATGGCGCGCAACGGCCGCCTGACCGGCCCGTATCGAAGCGAGAAAAGCGCGTGTTGTCACGCGCTTTTCATTCAATGATCCCGCGCACAAAATACCGAATCGAAATGACGCGGGAATGCTTTGAATCAACCTTTCATCCGGTCGTCCGAAATTAGCGGAAACCCTTATCTGGTGGGGCTTGCAGCGAATTCGAGGATTCATTCCAAAGCGCCCGTATCGGTAGTGTTACCACTACCCCAAAAAAGTCCCACAAATTAATTTGATCACCTACACTTGCGCGCAAGTACGGGTGGGCGGCCGCTACAAGCGGCTGTTTCCCTACGTGCTTGAGGCCAAGTGCATGAACGATGCAACCGGCGAATCGTCCAGTGAATGCAAACACAGGGATGGCAGCGGGGCACCGGGCGATGGCGTTTTTTGGGACCGAAACTGGAGACTTACATGAATATCAAGATGCAAAAGCTGTTGCCGATCACCGCAGCTGCGATGCTGTGTGCTGCAGCTGCAGGCAACGCAGCCGCCGATCAAGTCGTCAAGATCGGCCACGTCGCGCCGTTGACGGGCGGCATTGCACACCTGGGCAAGGACAACGAAAACGGCGCGCGTCTCGCAGTCGAGGAGATCAACGCCAAGGGTCTCACGGTCGGCGGCCAGAAAATCACGCTGCAACTCGACCCGCAGGATGACGCGGCCGACCCGCGCCAGGCCACGCAGGTTGCGCAGAAGCTCGTCGACGACAAGGTCGTCGCGGTGGTTGGCCACCTGAACTCGGGCACGTCGATCCCGGCCTCGAAGATCTACAGCGATGCGGGCATCGTGCAGATCTCGCCGTCGGCGACCAACCCGGCTTACACGCAGCAAGGCTTCAAGACCACGTATCGCGTGGTGGCGACCGATGCGCAGCAGGGCCCGGCGCTCGCGAACTACGCGCACTCGAAGGGCATCAAGAGCGTCGCGGTGGTCGACGATTCGACCGCATACGGCCAGGGTCTCGCGAACGAGTTCGAGAAGAAGGCGAAGGCGCTCGGCCTGAAGGTGATGTCGCACGACGCGACCAACGACAAGGCGGTCGACTTCCGCGCGATTCTGACCAAGATCAAGGGCGAGAATCCGGACGCGATCATGTACGGCGGCATGGACGCCACCGGCGGCCCGTTCGCGAAACAGGCGAAGCAGCTCGGCCTGCGCGCGAAGATCCTGGCGGGCGACGGCGTGTGCACGGAAAAGCTGGCCGACCTGGCCGGCGACGCGACCGACAACGTCGTGTGCTCGGAAGCCGGTGCTTCGCTCGAGAAGATGGCGGGCGGCGCGGCGTTCAAGGCGAAGTACGAGAAGCGCTTCGGCCAGCCGATCCAGATCTACGCACCGTTCACGTACGACGCCGTGTACATCATCGTCGATGCGATGAAGCGTTCGAACTCGACGGATCCGGCGAAGATCCTCGCCGCGATGCCGGCGACGAACTACTCGGGCGTGATCGGCACGACGACCTTCGACTCGAAGGGCGACCTGCAACACGGCGTGATCTCGCTGTACAACTACAAGAACGGCAAGAAGTCGCTGCTCGACGAAGTGAAGATGTAAGCTGAAAAGCGGTCGACAGAAGGGGTGAAGGCGCGCCTGCGGCAACGCAGGCGCGCTTTCTTTTTGGTGATCTCGCAGCGGGTGGCCGGCTCGCCGCGCGGTCAGATCTTCAGATGCGCGAGCACCTTCGGCGCGACGGCCGCGACGAGCGCCGCGCACAGCGCGACGACCGACAGGCCGATGGTCAGGTTCACGGCCTGCGCGACCGCACCGATCACGACCGGACCGAACAGCAACCCGAAATACGCGAGTCCGGCCACGTGCGCGAGCCCCTCGGCCGCGTGGATGCCTTTCACGCGCGCGGCGGCGGCGAACAGCACGGGCATCATGTTCGCGAGGCCGAGGCCCATCAGCGTGAAGCCCGTCAGCACGGCGATCGGGTTCGGCAGCAGCAGCGCGCCGATCATCCCGGCGCACGCGAGCGACGCGCTCGCGAACACGAGCTGCGGCGCGCCGAAACGCGCGCGCACCGCGTCGCCCGCGAATCGCGCGATCGCCATCCCGCCGGAGAATGCTGCATAGGCCGCGCTCGCGAGTGCGGGGCTCGCCACGACGACGTCGCGCATGTAGACCGTCGCCCAGTCGTACATCGCCCCTTCGGCGATCAGCGCGATCAGCGCGATGCCGCCGAGCATCCACAGCGCGGGCGAGCGCCAGCGGTTGCCGCCGCCGTGCGCGTGTTCGTGATGCGGCACGTGCGGCAGCACGGCCGGGCTCGCGACGAGCAGCACGGCTGCGCTGACGGCCGCCGCGAGCGCGAGATGCACGGCCGGCGCCATGCCGGCCGACAGCAGCGCGCCGCCGGCCGCCGCCCCCGACATCCCGCCGATGCTGAACATCCCGTGCAGCGACGACATGATCGGCTTGCCGAGCGCGATCTCGACCGCGCTCGCCTCCGCGTTCATCGCGACGTCGAGCGTCGCCATCGAGAAGCCGAACAGCGCGAGCACGACGAGCAGCATCCAGTAATCGGGCACGGCGAGGATCAGCGCCGCGCACGCGGCCATCACGAGCCCGCCCGCGAGGCACGCGGTGCGCGAGCCGACGCGCGCGATCCAGCGCGCGATCGTGAGCATCGCGGCGATCGAGCCGCCCGCGACCGCGAACAGCGCGATCGACAGCAGCCCCGGGCTCAATGCGAACTTGTCGCGCACGGTCGGCACGTGCACGCCCCACGACGCGTACATCATGCCGGCGATGAAGAACAGTGCCATCGTGGCCGTGCGTGCGCGCTGGCGGACCGGCAAGGCCAGCAGGCGATGCGCGTCGGGCGGCGCGGCGAAGTCGGACGAGGATCGGGAGGAGGTTTCGGACACGGAGCGCTCTTGAATGGACGATGCGCGGGCGCGTCGCGCCCGTCGGATGGGTCCGATTCTATCGAACCGCTTACGGTCTTGCCGGCGTGCTGGCCGTTGGGCCGATCAGGCTTCGGCGCGCACGCCGCTTGCGCGGTCCGCGTCGGTCATCCGGCCAATGCCCGGCGGGACGCCGCCGCGAGTAACATCGGTGCGCAGGCGGCGTGCCCGAAGCGTTCCAGCGCGGCGCGTCATCGCCCCCGTTGCCGCCCAGGCTTTCCGACCGCAGGAGTCACCGTGAACATCGATCCCACCCTTGCCCTGCACCTGCTGCACCGTTGCGCGCTCGGCACGCTCGCGACCCACGCGCGCGACCCGCAAGGCTTTCCCTATCCGACGGTCGTGCCGTTCGCACTCGACGCGAATCATCGACCGGTGATTCTCGTGAGCGGCCTGGCCGAGCATACGCGCAACCTTGCCGCCGATCCGCGCGCGGGATTCCTCGTCGTCGACGCGCCGCACGGCGACGTGCTGAACGCCGAGCGCGCGACACTGCTCGGCCGCTTCATGCCGCTCGGCGACGATCCGCATGTCGCCGCGCGCTACACGCGCTACGAACCCGATGCCGCACGCTACCTCGCGCTCGGCGATTTCACGTTCTGGGCACTCCATATCGAGCGGCTGCGCTATATCGGCGGATTCGGCCGGATGGGCTGGGTGGACGGCACCGGCCTCGATGCGCTGCCGCCGCTTGGGTTCGACGAAGAACGGGCGTTGTGGGAGGCGTACGACTCGAGCGATGCGCGCCGCGACGGGCTCGACCTGCTCGGCGTCGATCGCCACGGAGCCGACTGGCGCTGCGACAACCGCCGCGTGCGCACGCCCTTCGATTCAGTGCCGGGCGACGCCGGCGCGTTGCGCGAACGGTTGATTGCCTACGCTCGGGAGGTGACGTGATGCAGGGATACGGATATGTCTGAATAACGCCTCGCGCCGTACGATATTTCCGAACTTGTCGCCGGATGAAAGCTTTGATTTTCCCACATGCAGGGTAATTGCGTATGCTGATAGGCCGATTACCGGATCGATAATGTCCTAATCTCTATGCAAGTGCGTAAAAACTTGAGAAAAGGCCGCGGCCGGTCAAAATGACATGCGTGAATTGCAATTGGTCTCGGGATTTTCATGAATCTCGCTTCTATCAAATCTTTTTTGTGCTAATCTCTGCCTTCGAAAATCCGAGGCACATATATTTCATGAATGGTGAGCTGGCAGCAGACCGGCGCCATTGGTCAGATAGAAAGGGAAACTATGTCTTCTTACAAGGACCTGCTGGCCCAGCGGGAGAAGCTGGAGAAGCAAATCGAAGAAGCGAAGTCGCGTGAATACGCTGAAGTGCTGAATGACGTGAAGCAGAAAATTGCCGACTACGGCTTTTCGCTCGCCGAACTCGGTCTCAGCCGCGCGAAGGCAGGTAAGGTCGGCCGTCCGCGCGCAGGCGTGGCCGCGAAATACCGTGATCCGGAAACGGGCGCGACGTGGTCGGGCCGCGGCAAGCCGCCGCGCTGGATCGCTGGCAAGAACCGCGAACAGTTTGCGATTTAAACGATCGTTTAAGTCGACGTCTCGAAAAGAGCCGCGCATCCGTCGAGGAGCGCGGCTTTTTGCATTCCGGCACCGGATTGTATGCGTTTTGTCATGAAACTGTCAGGCGAGGGTGTGAATGAAAATGCAACCCGTTCGCATAAGCGGTTGATTTGAATGGAAAATTTTGGGTTATCGGAATGCCGGGCGGACTTCGTTTGATAGAATTCCGTATCACAACCGATATCTAGCATTTCATGTCCACGTTTTCCGACGACGCGCAAAGCGCAGATAAGCACGCGGTCGCGCGCAAGAGCACCCTCGTTAGTATTGTGCTGAATGTGGTGCTTGCGACGTTTCAGATCGTCGTCGGCGTGGTTGCGCATTCGCAGGCATTGATTGCCGATGGCATCCATTCGATTTCCGATCTGATCTCGGATTTTGTCGTACTGGTGGCCAATCGCCATAGTGGTGCATCGCCGGATGCCGATCACAATTACGGACACAGCCGCTATGAAACTGTCGCGTCGCTGTTTCTCGGCGCGATCCTGATCGCCGTCGGCATCGGCATGCTCTGGCGCGCCGGCGACCGGCTCGTGAATCTCGAAAACATCCCGGCCGTCCATTTTTCCGCGTTGATCGTCGCGCTGACCGTGCTCGTGTCGAAAGAGGCGCTGTTCCGCTACATGCTGCGCGAGGCTCGTCGCGTGCGTTCGGCGATGCTCGTCGCGAACGCGTGGCATGCGCGCTCGGACGCCGCATCGTCGCTCGTCGTCGCGATCGGCATCGTCGGCAGTCTCGCCGGCGTGCGGCTGCTCGACCCGATCGCCGCGGCGATCGTCGGTTTCATGGTCGCGCGCATGGGCTGGACGTTCGGCTACGACGCGCTTCAGGACCTGTCGGATCGTGCACTCGACACCGCCGACACGGCCGAGATCCGCGCGCTGCTCGAGGCTACGCCGGGCGTGCGCGACGTGCACGACCTGCGCACGCGCAAGATGGGCGATGCGGCGCTCGTCGACGCGCACATCCTCGTCGATCCGATGATCTCCGTCTCCGAAGGCCACTACATCGCGGAAACCGCACGTGCGCGCGTGCTGCGCGACCCGCGCGTGCTCGACGCGCTGATCCACGTCGATCCGGAGAACGACACGGCGCGCCGTCCGGCGCTCGCGCTGCCGCCGCGCGCCGAGATCGCGGCGCGGCTCGAGGCCGCGCTCGCGCAACGCGGGCTGCATCCGGCCGCGATCAACCTGCACTACCTGAGCACGGGGCTCGAGATCGACGTGACGCTCGACGCCGGCGCGGGCGATACCGACGCGTCGCTGGCCGGCCGGCTCGACGTCGACGCGCTGAAGCGGCAGTTCGGCGCGCGTCGGATCGGCTTCACGCGCGGATTGCCCGCGCAGGCCTGAGCGGCGGCGGCGACCGCGGGCCCGCGCGTTACAGCGGCAGTTGCGTGTCGAACTTGATTTCGCGCAGCACGACGCTCGTGCGCACCTGCGACACCGCCGGAATCTTGAAGATCCGTTCGTGCAGGAAGACGTCGTAGGCCTTGATGTCGGGCGCGACGATCTTGAGGATGTAATCGGCCTCGCCGGTCGTGCTGTAGCACTCGGTGACTTCCGGGCAGGTCGCGATCTCGCGCTCGAACTGCTCGACGCCGCCTTCGTTGTGGCGGGTCAGATGCACGTGCGCGAGCGCGCAGACGTGCAGGCCGAGCTTCTCGCGATCGAGCAGCGCCGTGTAGCGCTGGATCACGCCCGACTGTTCCATGTCCTTGATGCGGCGCCAGCACGGCGTGCTCGACAGGCCGACCTGGTCGGAGATTTCCTGCACGGAACGGCGCGCGTCGAGTTGCAACAGGCGAAGGATTTTTTGCGAAAAGGAATCGAGCGTCACCTGCGCCTCCATGCGGCAGCTACAACACGCTGAATGTTAGAGGGCCGGGAAAGGAAAGGCAATCTGACGCTGCGCTGTTGAGCGAGATTCGCTAATTTGCTCGCGGATCCGTGGGGTTTTGTCCCGCCCCCGCGTTTTCCGACCGATCGGTGTCCGACACGGCGAGGCCCGCGAGCGCGGCCTGCTGACGGCGCAGGTCGGCGAGCATGTTGCAGAACAGCGCGCCTTGCTCGATCGCGTCGTCGAGCGCGACGTGCGTGTGCGGGTGATCGTCGAACCAGTGCTTCGGAAAGCGCGGCTTGATCGCCTTGCGGTACGGCAGGCCCGTCATCGCGAACGCGAGCGTCTTGATGTCGAGCGCCGACCACGAGAACGGGCAGCGCCCCGCGAAGCGCATCATGTACCAGAACATGAACGTGAAGTCGAAACCGGCCGGCATCGCGACGAATACCGGCTTGCCGGGCAGCGCCTCGACCCACTCGACGTACGCGACCAGCGCCGCCTCGGGCGCCTGCAGGTCGCGCCGGCACGCGGCCCACGCTTCGGGCTCCGTCTTCCACCACGCTTCCTGCACCGGGTGGGCCTGCGCGCCGGGCAGCGTCTCGAGGTTCGCCGAGAACGTCGCGATCAGCTGCTTGTCCTCGGTATAGGCAGCCGACGCGAAGCTCAGCATCGAGTGCGGGCCGGGAATCGGGCCGTCGGCCTCGACGTCGGTGCTGACGTAGATTTCGGGGATGGCGGTCTGGTTCATCCGAACACCTTGTCGGACACGAACGGGTTCGTGCGGCGCTCGTCGCCGAACGTCGACACCGGGCCGTGGCCCGGCACGAACGTGACATCGTCGCCGAGCGGCCACAGCTTCTCCTTGATCGAACGCACGAGGTCCGCGTGGTTGCCGCGCGGGAAATCGGTGCGCCCGATCGAGCCGGCGAACAGCACGTCGCCGACGATCGCGACGCGATGCGCGCGGCTGAAGAACACGACGTGGCCGGGCGTGTGGCCCGGGCAGTGATAGACCTCGAGCGTCTCGTCGCCGAACCGCACGGTGTCGCCGTCCTTCAGCCATTGGTCAGGCTCGAACGCCTCGGCGGCCGGGAAGCCGAAGCGCTGGCTCTGCATCGGCAGTTGCTCGATCCAGAAGCGCTCGTCTTCCTGCGGTCCAACGATCGGCACGCCGTAGTGTGTCGCGAGCGCCTTCGCGCCCGCGCAGTGATCGACGTGGCCGTGCGTGAGCAGCACCTTCTCGACCTGCACGTTCTGCCGCGCGATCTCCTGTTCGATCCGTTCGATGTCGCCGCCGGGATCGACGACGGCGGCGCGGCCCGTCTTCTCGCAGACGAGCAGCGAGCAGTTCTGCTGGAACGGCGTGACCGGAATGAGCGTGACTTTCATGGAGACACCGGCGGCTAAAAGGAGCGATTGTACCGGTCGCGCGCGCTGCCTGCCCGCCCTGCGGCGCGGCGTCGGGTGCGCGGTTCCGGGCAATCCCGGAGCATGCCGATTGTTACACTCATAGTGAGAATCAATGGTCCGGAAGGGGCGCTTTTCTAGCCGGGCTTTTGGTTTATGTATAATGCGGCCCATTGCGCGTGAATTTCACGCAATTCGCTGGTGTTTCGGCCCCGTTAAAAAAGGGGTGTCGGATTCACCGTCAAGCATCGACCGCCGGGGAGTCCGGCGGTGTATCCAGCACCGAGCATTCGGTGCTCACGTCTTGTCCGGCCGGGTGCTGCGCGCCCGTTCTGCGGCCCTGCTGCCGCTCCGCCGGATGAGGCCTGTGCCGCCGTTCCTGTGCGTTGGCCGTACGCCACGCGCGCGAACGTGATAGCCATGTTCGATGGCGGCATGTGGGGTCTGGTCAGGCTGCCGGGGACAGGTTGCGCCAGACGTGAAAACTAATCAGGACGGTTGCGGCAGAGACGAAAGCCGCGCCCATGCTAGCCGCCTGCTCGCTTAGCCGAGCGGGGCGTGCACGCATTTGCCGTCCGGGCCGCGTATCCGCGTTGTTGAGCAGCGTTGTATCGGTGCGGCCCGAACCAGAAGGCGACACGTCGATGAACTTTCGTTTTCCGACTCGATTCGGGACCATTGCATTATTTTTCGCGCTGACGGGCTGTGCGGTGCCATCCAGCCAGACCACCGGCAGCGCCAACCAGAAGAACGCGGTCAACAAGACGGCCGCTGCCGCGAAAGCGGATGACGACAAGCAGCAACTGAATTTCGATTCCGCGCTGGCATCGATGCCGGCTGCCGACAGCAAGGACGCGAAGAAGTCGTCGCTGGCGGACGCCGAGCCGATCGACGGCAAGGACGTGTCCGACTTCCGCCAGACGGGCCGGGCATCGTGGTATGGCCGGGATTTCCACGGCCGCCGCACCGCGAACGGCGAGCGTTTCAACATGAACGCGCTGACCGCCGCGCACCGCACGCTGCCGCTGTCGTCGTACATCAAGGTGACGAACGCGTCGAGCGGCAAGTGGGTCGTCGTGAAGGTCAACGATCGCGGGCCGTACAAGCGCGGCCGCGTGCTCGACCTGTCTTATGCGGCCGCCAAGATGATCGGCCTCGTGCATGCCGGCACCGGCCGCGTGAAGATCGAAGGGCTGTCGCCGCAGGAAGCGCGCGAGGCGCGCGACGAAATGCTCGCGTCGCTGTCGTCGAAGTAACGCGGCGGTTCGTCCGCACATGCAAAAGGGCTGCCTTCGGGCAGCCCTTTTTCGTTTCCGCGTGCCGGGCGGCGGGTGCCGCCCGCGCTCGCGCGTCAGTCTTCCTTCAGCGCCAGCGCGCGCGCATACAGCGCGTTGCGCGATGCGCCCGTCAGCGCGGCCGCGAGCTTCGCCGCGCTCTTCACCGGCACTTCTTCCAGTAGCAGCTTGAGCAGCGCGTCGTGCGCGGTGTCGTCGGCTTCGCCGACGTCGGCCGGCGCGCCTTCGACGACCAGGACGAACTCGCCGCGCTGCCGGTTCGCATCGCCGGCGAGCCAGCTCTGTCCTTCGGCCAGGGTGCCCTGGAACAGCTGCTCGTGTAGCTTGGTGAGCTCGCGTGCGATCAGCAGCTGGCGCGCCGGGCCGAACGCGTCGGCGAGGGCGGCGACGGTGTCCGTGATCCGGTGCGGCGCTTCGTAGAACACCAGCGCGTACGGGTGTCGCACGAGCGCCTGCAGCGCGCTCGCACGCTGCTTTGGCTTCGGCGGCAGGAAGCCCGCGAACGTGAACGCGCCGGCCCAGTCGCCCGCCACGCTTAGTGCGGTCACGGCCGCGCTCGCGCCCGGCAGCGGAATCACCGGGAAGCCCGCCGCGCGCACGGCGTCGACGAGCCGCGCGCCGGGGTCCGAAATGCCGGGCGTGCCGGCGTCCGACACGTACGCGACGCGTTCGCCCGCGCGCAACAGCTCGATCACGCGCAGCGCGGCTTCGCGCTCGTTGTGCTCGTGCACGGCGACGAGCGGTTTCGAGATGCCGTAGCGGGCCAGCAGCTGGCCCGTGTTGCGGGTGTCTTCGGCCGCGATGCGGTCGGCCAGGCCGAGCACGTGCAGCGCGCGCAGCGTGATGTCGGCGGTGTTGCCGATCGGCGTCGCGACCACATAGAGCGCGGCGTCCGGGTAGTGCTGCGTTTGCGCGAGTTCGAGGAGGGCAGTCATGGCAGGCAATGCGCGCAATCGCGGCGCAGGCGGAACAAGGACGGCATTGTGCCACGCGGCGCCGGCCGCGCCGGGCAACAAGCGCAATTTGCCGACCGGCGGCGGCAATTTTTCCGGCACGGCGCGATCAAGATCGATTGGCGCGACGTTCGAGCAGCGCGCGCGGCAGTTCCTGGAACGTCGCGGTCTCGCGTTCGTCGCGGCGAACGTGACGATGCGCGGCGGCGAACTCGACCTGGTGATGCGCACGCCCGACGGCACGCTCGTGTTCGTCGAGGTGCGCGCGCGGCGCAGCGCCCGGCATGGTGGCGCGGCCGCGAGCGTCGGCTTGCGCAAGCGGCGGCGTCTGGTCGCGGCCGCGCTCCATTTCTGGGCGCGGCACGGCGCGGGTGCCGCATGCCGTTTCGACGTCGTTGCGTTCGAGGCGGGTCGGCTCGAGTGGCTGCGCGATGCATTTCGTGCCGACGACGCGTAGCCGCGAGCTGTGACGAGATGTAAAGAGTTCTTGTCATACCCCCGGAGAGGGTGCCGGAGTGCGGTAAACTCGCCGCACCCATGACGTTGCGCGCTGCGTGCCATGCGCGCCCAGTTCACCAGGAATCGATGTCAGTCGAACGTATTCAGCAACATTTCCGCGACAGCGCCGCGCTTCACGCCGAAGCGGCCGATGCGCTGTCGTTGCCGATCGCGGCCGCGGTCGACGCAATGTTCGCCGCGCTGGCGAACGGCAACAAGATCGTCGCATGCGGGGATGGCCCGTCGGCCGCCGCAGCGCACTACCTCGCCGTGTCGCTCGTCGGCGGTTTCGAGCGCGAGCGTCCGGGCCTTCCCGCGATTGCGCTGGCCACCGATGCGTCGCAGGGCGGTCTCACGGGGGCAGTCGCCGCCGATCAGCTGTTCGCGCAGCAGGTGCGCGTGCTCGGGCAGACCGGCGACATCCTGCTGGTGCTCGACGCGAGCGGCGCGTCGCCGCGCGTGCTGGCCGCGATCGACGAGGCGCACGAGCGCGAGATGACCGTCGTCGCGCTGACGGGCGGCGACGGCCATGCCGTCGGGGCCGCGCTGTCCGACACCGATATTCCGATCAGCGTGCCCGCCTCGCGTGCGGCACGCGTCCACGAAGTCCATCTGCTGACCATCCACTGCCTGTGCGACGGCATCGACGCGATGCTGCTGGGTGAGGATTGAACGAAGGAGAGCCGTCGATGAATCAAAGCCGCGTCAAACAGACGCTCGTCAGAACCACGCTGCTCGCCGCGCTGACGGCGGGCCTCGCCGTGTCGCTGCAGGGTTGTGTGCTCGGGATCGTCGGCGCAGCGGCCGGCGGCGGCGCGCTGGTCGCGACCGACCGCCGTACGCTCGGCGCGCAGACGGAGGACCGGGAGATCCAGGTCAAGTCGCTCACGCAGATCAACAACGGGCTGCCCGACCAGTCGCACGTGAACGTCACGGTGTTCAACCGCCGCGTGCTGCTGACGGGCGAGGTGCCGAACGATGCATCGAAGCAGCGCGCCGAGGAAATCGTGCGCGGCATCAACAACGTGAACGGCATCGTCAACGAGCTGTCGGTCGAGCCGGCGTCGTCGCTGTCGTCGCGCGCGAACGACTCGTACCTCGAGGGGCGCGTGAAGTCGGAGCTGATCGCGACGAAGGGCATCTCGGCGAACTACTACAAGGTGGTCAGCGAACGCGGCAACCTTTACCTGATGGGGCTCGTGACGGTCGACGAGGGCAATCGCGGCGCGGAAGCCGCCAGTCAGGTGCCCGGCGTCGAGAAAGTCGTGAAGGTGTTCCAGTACGTGAAGCCGCAGGACGCGCAGGCGCTGCAGGCGGCGTCGCCCGCGAGCGGCGCGTCCGGTGCGCAGGCCACCGCGCCGGCGGATACCGCGACGGTGGGCGCCGTGCCCGACGCGTCGGTGCAGTCCACGCCGCTGCAGCCACCCGCGCCGATCTCGAATTCGTCGAGCGTGCACCCGGGCAACCCGAAGGCACCGTCGCAATGAAGAGCATGCAGATGAAGCAATTGAAACAGTGGATGATGCAGGGCGCCGCAGCCGCGGCGCTCGTGGCGGGCACGCTGGGCGCCGCGCATGCGGATGTCGGCGACGGCCTGAAGGTGGCGCGCGGCAATGCGTGCATGGGTTGCCACGCGGTCGACCGCAAGCTCGTCGGCCCGTCGTTCAAGGAAATCGCCGCCCGCTACAAGGCCGATCCGCAGGCCGTGGCAAAGCTGTCGAAGAAGGTGAAGGAGGGCGGCTCCGGCGTCTGGGGCGCGATTCCGATGCCGGCGCATCCGCGCATGAGCGACGCCGACGCGCGTTCGGTGGTCGAATGGGTACTGGCTGGCGCGCCGTCAAAGTAACGCTTCGGGGGTGACTCAACCCCTATTGCCAAGCGCAGAAATGCGTGTGTATGATGGTCGACTGTTGGGGCGGTAGCTCAGCTGGGAGAGCGTCGCGTTCGCAATGCGAAGGTCGGGAGTTCGATCCTCCTCCGCTCCACCAACGGAATCCGAAAGGCTCGATCGTCTTGGGACAGGACGGGTAATGCTGCACCGGGTGCGGCGTTGTGCTTCCGCCCGGGCGCACAGCCTTTATGCATCGCAAACAAAAAGCCGGCCTCGTGCCGGCTTTTTGCTTTTCTGCTCGACACGGCGTGCGTGCACGTTGCTTCGTCGACTTCTTCTTCGGTCGCGTGTTCTTCCGCGCGAATCGCTCAAGCTTCTCAAGTGGCGGCCGGCGCCTCCTCGTGATGCCGGAATCCGACTTTTTTTGTCAGATTGTGTCGGCAACCGGCATGGATCCACATAGGGTGCCGAAATATTTCCGTGAATTTGATATGCTCGCTGTCACAAATCGGTAGTGCGACCGTGACATGACGCGCGTCGCAAAGCCGAAGCCAGCAGGTCGACAACAATATTGAGAGAACGGCTGTGTCGATCAGCGAAACAATAAGCAACTTTGCATCGGGGGTGGTCGACTGGAACCGTCGGCCGGTCGCCTTGAATTTCGGCAAGGCGCAAGACGGACTGGGGCACTTGCTTGCGCTGCAGCATGCGCATGTGCACGAAGGGTTGATGACCGGCATTCGCGGGCATCTGACCTGTGTATCGGCCCGCCACAACCTGCCGCCGCGGCTGTTCCTCGGCGTGCCTGTCTCGATCCGGCTCGTCACCGATCGGGGGCAGCTGCACTTCGTCAACGCGATCATCCAGGACGTGCAGATCGGCCAGAGCGACGGCAAGCTGTGCGTGTATCAACTGACCGTGTGCGACGCCCTGTCGTTGATGGACAAGCGCACGAATTCCCGCGTATTCCGTCAGAGTAGCGTCGTCGAAATCCTCTCGACGCTGTTCACCGAATGGCGTCGGCGCAGCCCGGCGCTGGCGGCGGCGTTCGAATTCGACCTGTCCGGCTTGAGTCGCGACCGATATCCGCCGCGCGAACTGACGCGCCAGGTCAACGAATCGGATGCGAAGTTCGTGCGCCGCCTGTTGCGGCGCGAAGGCATCACAGTGTTCGCCAAGGCCGGCCCGGTCAAGGGCGAGGGCAACAGTCACGACGACACGCCCGCGCATACGCTCGTGTGCTGCGACGATCCGATGTCGCTGCCGCAGGCACCGGCCGGTACGGTACGACTGCATCCGCGCGACGCCGCGACCGAGGAGCGCGACACCGTCACGCTGTTCGCACTGCATCAGCGTCTGGCGCCCGGCCAGGTCGGTCGCCCGTCGTGGGATTACAAGAAAGCGCGTATCGACGAGTCGATGGTTGCGACGAGCCTCAATCAGGGCGAGGCCGGCAACGACCTGGCGCAATTGCTGACCGATGTCGCGATCGACATCCCGCATGCGGGCGATTCGTGGAACGATCACGAGCGCCTCACGCGCGCCCGGATGCTCGCGCATCAGTTCGAAGCCGAGCGTTACGACGGTGTGAGCAGTGTACGCGACCTTGCCGTCGGTGCATGGATCACGCTGACCGGCGATCCTGAGCGGGACATGCAGCCTTCCGACCAGCGGCAGTTCGTGATCACGGCGATTGACCACGACGTCTGGAACAATTTGCCGAAGGGGCTGACCGACCGCGTGCAGGCGCTGTTTGCCGCGAGCCGGCACCTGGCCTATCCGTCGCCATTGCAGCAGCCTGCCGCAGCGGCCGAACCCGACACGCGCTACGAAAATCATTTCACCTGCGTGCGGCGCGGCGTACCGCTCGCGCCCGCATACGATCCGAAGATCGACCTACCCCCCGTGCATCTGCTGACCGGCACGATCGTCGGCCAGCAGGGCGAGGAAGTATTTTGCGATGCCGACGGCCGCGTACGCGTGCGAATTCACGGGCTCGATCCGGCCGACCACGCGCATGCGCAGGGCGCGGGCACGAACGACAATGCCGGCGACAGCGCGCCCATCCGTGTCGGGGCGAGTCTCGCCGGCGGAAGCTTCGGTGCGCTCTTTCTGCCGCGTGTCGGCATGGAAGTGCTGATCGGCAGCCTTGGCGGCGATCCGGACCGGCTGGTCATCATCAACGTGCTGAGCAACGGCGTGAATCCGCCGGCGGCCTTCACCCACATTGGCAACCTCCCGGGCAACCGCTACGTGTCGGGGATCAAGACCAAGGAAATCAAGGGGCGCCGGTATAACCAGCTGCGTCTCGACGATACGCCGGGGCAAATTTCCAGTCAGCTGGCGAGCGAGCACGCCCATTCTCAACTGAACTTGGGGTACCTGACGCAGCCGCGCCAGGAGGGCCGGGGCCAGGACCGCGGAGAAGGCGCGGAATTGCGCACCGACGCGGCCGCCGCGTTGCGGGCCGCGCAGGGGATTCTGCTGACGACCTACGCACGCTCGCAGGCGAGCGGCGGGCAGCTCGATCGCGACGAGTTGCTGCGGTTGCTCGGCGAGTGCACCGAGTTGTTCAAGTCGCTGGGCGACTACGCGGGTCAGCATGGCGGTCAGGCGAGCGACACGGCGGGCCAGCAGGCCGTCGCCGCAGCATTCAAGGGGTGGACGCCCAGCAGCGGTAGCGGCGCGTCGGGCACTGGCGCTGGTGATGCGGCCGGATCGCAGGCGCTGATGGCGTTCGGCGCGCAGGCCGGCTCGGTCGCGATCACGCCGAAGACCCACGTGACGTACGCCGGCGAGAACATCGATCAGGTCGCGCAGCAACATGTCCAGCTGACCAGCGGTCAGCACATCACGCTGCACGGCGGCCGCGGCGTCGCGATGTTCGCGCACAGCGATGGCGTGTCGGCGATCGCCAATCAGGGCAAGGTGACGCTGCAGAGCCAGAACGACGACACGCAGATCGATTCCGCGAAGAACATTCAGTTCACGGCGGCCGGCGGCAAGCTCGCGGGCATGGCGAGCGACGAGGTGGTCTTCACGACGTCCGGCGGCGCGTACCTGAAACTGCACGGCAGCGATATCGAGCTGGGATGCCCGGGCACATTCACGGTGAAGTCCGCCGGGCATTCATGGCAGGGGCCGGCGAGCATGGGCACGGACATGCCGAAGTTCGATCATGCGCCGCTCGGACGCGTGCCGAAGCTTGTGCGGGCGACCGATGGGCAGGCCGTAGAGGGCATGCATGCGGAGATCACGAAAGCGTCGGGCGAAGTGATCAAGGGGCAATCAGACGCCGCGGGCAAGCTTGCTCCTCTCCAGAGCAACCAGTTCGAACCGTTCGTCGTGAATTTCTTCAAGAACAAGACCTGACCGGGGATAAAAATAATCATGGCAGACACGGCCGCTACTGCACCGGCTAGTCCGGGTGCATCTGAAAACAATCCGTCAGCGCAGGCCGCAGCGAGCGACGGTGGCGGTTTCGATCCGCGCACGCCAGCGGGCGGGGGTGACGATTCGCAGAATCGCTACCTGGTCGCCAACGGCAATGGCGTGATGACGCTCAATCAATCGGACTACCTGTGCGTGATGCAGATGCCGTTGCCGGGCATCGTGATTTTCGTGCACGGAGTCAACTCGGAGGGAGAGTGGTTCGAGCCGGGTGAAGAGGGGCTTTGCGCAGGTTTGAACAAACGGCTTGGACGAGAGGATGAGCATTTGACACATTGCGGGCCGAAGGGCGGCCAGATGGGTCCGATGCGTTACACGGCGAGTCTGACGGACGATGGTTTTATTAACCCACAGTTGTGGGCCGGTACATATATGCAACCGGATGAAAATACGTTCTCGCCCGTCATTCATTTCCGCTGGGGTTACAAAGCGAACAAGGAGGAGTTGAAGCGCTACGGCGAGTCGATCTTCCTGAATGAAAAGAACTACTGGGGTGGCGGACCTTTCGCGAACGGCTGCGGTAGCCTGCCGGATTTGTGGAACGCTGGTGTCGATCCACGGATATTCGGCTTCATCAATGTGCAGGGACTCAATCCGACACAACGTCCGCTCTTCGAGACGCCACCGCGCGCGTACAACGTAGTGGGCGCGTTGCGTCTCGCAAAACTCATCGGCTCCATCCGCAAGGTACAGAAGGACGTGCCCATCACGGTGGTGTGCCATAGCCAGGGCAACATGGTCGGCATTGCAGCCGCGTTCCTCGGGGACCGGCTGTCGGGGCGGGCGGGCGTGAGATGCGTGGCCGACACGTATGTGCTGGCCAATCCGCCCTACGGGATCGTCGGATCTATCGAAGGCGACAACTCGCCTTTTATGGAGGACTGGACCGAACGCAACGACAAGGACCCGCAGGGTAACCGTGGGCGCGTGGAATCGCAGGCGCGGGCGAATACTCTGAAAGCGTTCTTCGAACTGATTGCGCAGAGCAAGGATGCAGAGGACAAGCGCGACCCGCTAGATATCCGGATGACGATGGCAAACATGAAGCCGGGCGAAGACGGGAAGCCTGCTTACGATCCGGACCAGGACCGGAAACAGTACGGGGTTCAGAACCATACCTACGGCCGCGTCACGCTGTATTCATGCCCGCACGACCAGGTGATTTCCGCCGCTCCGGTGCAGGGAATGGGCTGGCGAGGATTGCATCCGGACGAGGTTGAACTTGTCAAAGGTTCGAGCCTTTTCACGCAACGTGTCTTCGCAACCAACTTTCAGGTTGGTCAGGCGGAGCCCGTGACCTACGACACGTGGAAGCACGATTGGCGTTATGGCAAGGGTTCGTCGGAACTGTTCTTTTATCCGACGTCGCCCCCGGCCAAATACAACTTGGTCAAAGCATTGCGGGGCAACCCGCACTGGTACGGCAAGGTCGGCACCATAGCGTTTGCCCCCGTGCTGTATATCGTGACGATGGCGACATCGGCGATGGGATTGATGCGCGTCAATGCCGATCCGCCCAAGAAATGCGGTAAGACGCAGGAGGGCTGGCACGTGATTTGCGATGCTCCTGGCCTGCCGGAACCGTTCTTCCCGCAGGCGATTCGCTATGGGGCGGTCGTGCACGTAAAGGATGGCGATGCGGAGAGCGATTTCAACGAGGATAACGATCCGGTGGCGGCTCAGCGTAACAAGAATAAGGCAAGCATCGACAAGACCGATCCGTACGACACTTACAAATCCAACGACGATGAGCATGCTGAGGAGATGGCACCGCATGGGGATGCCAGCACCGAGGCGTCACAGCGTTATGAGGATCATGCGATCGCGCGCATGGAGGCGCGTCACAAAGGCAACCCGGAATGGGTCAAGGACGGTGAGGTCGTTGGTGAGGCTGGCCCCAATGCACAGATGCCCGATGGGTACCAGAAATGGCGAAACAAGGAGATCGTGCATATTCTCGATGCGGCAGTGAATAACCCAACGAACCATTCGACGATCATGACCAATCCGAAGCACGCCAGGTTGGCACTGACATACGATGTTGCGATCGGCATCTGTCGAATTTCGAATGAGCAACTGAACCAGTTCAGGATTGAGGCCGACTGGAGATTCGGTGAGAGTCTGGATAAGGTCAATCCGAACAAGATTTATTCGGCTTACTTCGAGAAAGGAAAGATGAATGGGGACTTTTTGCAGAATTGGGTGCTTAAAGACCCCGAAGCGACTCTGCCTGAATCGATAAACGACAAGCGTCAGGGGGGGGGGGTTGCTCGGTATGGGGAGAGTCGGATGAGATCACTTTTTGCCTCCCGGTCACGACGTCTTGCACTGGCATTGGTTGGAGTACTACTTGTGATAGGTGTCGTTGCTATCGAAGCGATTGGTCACGGTTCACAGACGCGAAGCATGGGAGAGGAAATGACACGATGGATTGGATTGCCGGCCCTGGCTGGGATCGCTGTTTTTGCATTTGCCACGGCTTGGTCATCTTCGACCGCGGAGGCCGCTCAGCCTGTTTCTGTGCCGACACCTTCTGCACCTGCCCAGGAGAAGCCGTTTCTCGCACAGGTGGTCGGTCTGGAATGGCTCAATCCTCTCCAACGCCGTGACTATCCGACGGAATGGCAATTATTGTGGACGTTGGGGCTCGTCAAGCCAAACAAGAATGACGATATGGTCAGAAAGGACCCCAAGGCGTTCGGTACTGTTCGCCCTGTCGCTGGAGTTGCCTATGGCAACAACGGAGCGGAAAGCTTCGACGGGTTCTATGAAAAATATATCTCTAAGTTTCTGGGTTTGTTTGCCGAGAAATATGTGATGAATGGTCACTATTTCTATACAGTCCAGCCACACGACCCGCATCAATGGCGAGAGCTGGCGGGTATTCGTGTCGAGTTTGCGATACCGCAGCGACTTGGGGTGAAGGAGGCGAAAGACTATTTGGCCTATCAGATCAAGGATTATTTCGAAATTGGCAATCAGTCCGCAAAGGATCTATGGAGCAAGGATCTGCCTTCTGACATTCAGATCCATGTCGGCGGTGCAAATGCCGGCTTCACGTCGCTGAACGCTGCACTCGACTATCTGCAGAAGCATCCGCAAGAAAGCGTGTGGGTGATGAACTGGGACGCGCCGAGCTTTCCACCCAGGGATGCGCAGATGAACGAAAACCTTACCGTGTTGTTTCTGGCCGGCCCTGATCTGAAGACCGACCGTGAGCCACTCGCATGGATCGGCAAGGCGGCAACGGGCAAGGTTAGCGACTACGAGGCGAAGGCGGGCACGACGCGTGCGGTCCAGGCATGGAAGGCGACGATTGCGCAGGCTGCTCAAAACGCAAACGTCGACACTTCAAGCATCCAGTTCGTCGTGCACGATGCAGGCAAGGGCAGCGACGCGGCATCGGCCCGTCTGGCCTCGCTGTCGCAGACGCTCACGGAAACGCTGCCGGAATTCGACTACACGAAGCAGGTCTTCAACACGCCTGCGCTGCTTGGCGACATGGGCGCGGGCACGGCGCTGACGGACGTTGCACTCGCGATCGGCCGGATCAACCATTTCGGCGGCAATGCACTGGTTGCGGGTACGATGGACGCCGGTCACCCGACTGCGGTTGTCGTGCTGCCGCCGTCGAAGCTCACACCAATCAACCCGGACGGAGACTGGTTCCGTGCGCGCGGCGAGAACAATGCCTATCTGCTGTGGTGGGGACGTCGACACGACACGAACTACGGCATCCAGGGTTACTCGTACTGAGGAGCATCCATGCGCGGGATCATTCGGGTAGGCGATGTGCATAGCCATGGCGGCCGTGTGGAAACCGGCGCGGCAACCAGTGAAGTCATGGGACGCGCAGTCGCCCGTCAGGGAGATCGCTGCACGTGCCCGCTGCATGGCGAGGTCGTGATCGTCGACGGCGAGGCCGGTTTCGATGTGGAGGGGGCGCCCGCGTCGTTCGATGGACACAAGACATCGTGCGGAGCTGTGCTCATTTCGTCGGTGCCCACCTCGGGGCTTTCCTGAACGGGTCGCGTTATTCCGGTTTTCGAAGTAATGCGGCCAGTGTATTGCGACGACCGACGGCGATCAGGTCAACAACTCGTAGATCAACCTGACCGCCGGCACCGACATCACGGCGAAGGCCACCGTGATGGCCGCGAGAATCGCAATCCTCTTCCGCAGTAGCGCGAAGAGGGCGATCGAGAGTCCGTAGAACACACCGGTCAGAATGATGATCCACCAAAGCGCTGCGTAGCCTGCGCCGCCTTCGAAATTCGATACGTTCTGCGTGATCCGGGTCGCGGCATAACCAGCAACGGTCATGCTCGCGGGCAGGCACAGCACCGAATACAGGACGAAGACGATGATCTGTCGCGGTGTCGGATCGGGAGACGTCATGGCGAGCGCTTTTCCTTCGAGTGGACGGGGAGCCCGACCGTCCGCCGCGCGGGCCCGTTCAGGCAGCCGGCAGGATGCGGGCGTTTTCCGCGTTTGACAACAACCACCCGCCATCCAGCATTCCCGTTACCCCCGCCCGAAACTCGGCCGCTTCGGATCGTAAATCCACCCCGGCACGAGATACCGCATCGCGACCGCGTCGTCACGCGCCGTCCCGCCGACCGCGTCGTACAACGCATGCGCGGCCTCGACCTGCGCCATGTCGAGCTCGATCCCGAGCCCCGGCCGCTCCGGCACGGCCACCTTGCCGCCGACGATCGCGAGCGGCTCGCGCGTGAGCCGCGCGTCGCCTTCCTGCCAGATCCAGTGCGTGTCGATCGCGGTGATCGTGCCGGGCGCGGCCGCCGCCGCATGCGTGAACATCGCGAGCGACACGTCGAAGTGGTTGTTCGAATGCGAGCCCCACGTGAGCCCCCAGTCGCGGCACAGCTGCGCGAGCCGCACCGAGCCCTGCATCGTCCAGAAATGCGGATCGGCGAGCGGGATGTCGACCGCCTGCAGCCGCACCGCGTGATCCATCTGCCGCCAGTCGGTCGCGATCATGTTGGTCGCGGTAGGAATCCCCGTCGCACGGCGGAATTCGGCCATCACCTCGCGGCCCGAATACCCGCCTTCCGGCCCGCACGGGTCCTCTGCATACGCAAGCAGGTGGCCTTGGCCGCGGCACAGCGCGACGGCCTCGTCGAGCGACCACGCGCCGTTCGGGTCGAGCGTCGCGCGTGCGTCGGGGAAGCGCGCCTTGATCGCGGCGATCGCTTCCATCTCGTCGGCGCCGGCCATCACGCCGCCCTTCAGCTTGAAATCGGCGAAGCCGTAACGCTCGACGGCGGCTTCCGCCTGCCGCGCGATCGCGGCCGGCGTGAGCGCTTCCTCGTTGCGCAGCCGGAACCACGGGGAGCGTGCCTGCGCCTCGTCGCGATACGGCAGGTCGGTGCGGCCGCGATCACCGATATAGAACAGATAAGCGAGCATCGGCACCGCGTCGCGCTGCTGGCCTTCGCCGAGCAGCGCGGCGACGGGCACGTCGAGAAACTGCCCGAGCAGGTCGAGCAGCGCCGCCTCGATCGCGGTGATCACGTTGTCGAGCCGCAGGTTGATCTCGTGCGGCTGGCGCAGTACCGCCGCCTCGCCGGCCGACGTCACCTCGTGCCGGATCGTGCGGCCCGCACCCCCGTCCGTGCCGGAAAGCGCCGCGCGCACCGCGTTGAGGGTGGCCTGATAGCGTCCGATCGACTGGCCGACCACGAGATCCGTCATGCGCTCGAGCGCATGCCGGATGCCTTCGCCGCCCGGCACTTCGCCGACGCCCGTGTGCCCGCTGCTGTCGTCGAGGATCACGAGGTTGCGCGTGAAATACGGCGCGTGCGCGCCGCACAGGTTGAGCAGCATGCTGTCGCGGCCGGCAACGGGAATCACCCGCATGCGCGTGACGCGCGGGGTACCGGCATGGCGGGATTCGGACATCGGTTCGCTCCTGGTTCCGGTGGTGCACGGGCCGCCGGCCGAGCCGGCGCGGCCCGCGCCGTTCATCGAAGCTCGACGCGGCGAATCTCGCCGACGACGAACACGTAGCAGATCACCGCGACGAGCGCGTGCGCGACCACATAGACGAGCGCGCCGTTGAACGAGCCGCTGCGGTCGACGATGTAGCCGATCGCGATCGGCGTCGTGATGCTGGAGAGGTTGCCGCACGTGTTGAGCAGCGCGCCGCTCAATCCCGCGATCTGGCGCGGCGCGGTGTCGGCGTTGACGGCCCAGCCGAGCGCGCCGAGCCCCTTGCCGAAGAACGACAGCGCCATGAACAGCACGACGAGCACGTGCGAATCGGTGTAGTTGCAGACGATCATCGACATCGACAGCAGCATGCCGATCACGATCGGCACCTTGCGCGCGACCGACAGCGACCGGCCCTGCCTGAGCAGCGCATCGGACACGACGCCGCCGAGAATCCCGCCGAGGAAGCCGCACACGGCGGGGATCGATGCGACGAGCCCCGCGTTGAGAATCGACATCCCGCGCGCCTGCACCAGATAGACGGGGAACCACGTGATGAAGAAGTAGGTGAGTGCGTTGATGCAGTACTGCGCGACGTACACGCCGACCAGCATCCGGTTTCTCAGCAGCGCCTTCACGTGACGCATCGACGGGCCGCCGTCGCGCCCACCGGTCGACTGGTCGATGTTGACGAGCGCACCGCCTTCGGCGAGGTAGTCGAGTTCCGCGCGGTTGATGGTCGGATGGTCCTTCGGGTCGTACATCGTGCGGTTCCACACCAGCACGAACGCGAAGCCGAGCACACCCATCACCGCGAACACCGACTGCCAGCCGAACGCGTGCACGAGCCAGCCCATCAGCGGCGCGAACACGACGGTCGCCGCGTACTGCGCGGCGTTGAAGATCGCCGACGCGGTGCCGCGCTCGGGCGCCGGGAACCACGCGGACACGATCCGGCTGTTGGCCGGGAACGACGGCGCCTCGGCCGCGCCGACCAGGAAGCGCAGCCCGAACAGCAGCGCGAACGCGGCCGCGCCGCCGAAGAAGCCGATCCCGCCTTGCAGCAGCGTGAACAGCGACCAGAAGAAGATGCTGAATGCGTAGACGATGCGCGACCCGAAGCGGTCGAGCAGCCAGCCGCCCGGCAATTGCGCGATCACGTACGACCAGCCGAACGCGGAGAAGATGAAGCCCATCTGCACGTGGCTCAGGTGCAGCGCGCGGGCGAGGCTCGGGCCGGCGATCGCGATCGCCGCGCGATCCGCGTAGTTGATCGTCGTGACCGCGAACAGCACGGCCAGCACCAGCCAGCGCACGCGGGTGCGCCGGGCCGTTGCCGACGCGGACGCCGGCAGCGCGTGAAGCGGATTCATGACTTGTCTCCTCCGAGGGGCGGAAGGCGCCGTCGTGCGGCAGGCGCGTCGGTGCGCGCGTTGTGTGTGTTGATGCCGCCGGCGGGAGGCCGGGCACCGGACGCCGAGGCAGGCGGGGCGTCCGGGCCATTCTGTCATGTCGAAATTTGCGCTTTCATGCCAATTGCTGACTTGATCGATTCAGCATTTGAATCGATCAGGCGGGATACGCGGTCACGCGCGCGGCTCGATCGTGCTGCCGCTGCCGTGATGGCGCGCCACGTGCTGCGCGAGAAACTCGACGGCGGCGCGTACGCCGGGCAGCTGGCCGCGCCGGTGCGGCATCAGCAGCGTCGTCGTGACGGTGCCGGCGCACCAGCCGGGCAGCACGCGCACGAGCGCGCCGGACGCGAGCGCGGCGCCGGCGATCCAGTCGGGCAGGCACGCGAGGCCGAGGCCGGCCGTCGCCGCCTGTAGCAGCAGCGTCGATTCGTCGGCCTGCAGCCGCAGGCGCGGCGTCACGTCGACGGCATCGCCGCCGCGCTGCAGCCGCCACGGCTGCGGGCCCGGGTGGAGCCCGTCGTGCTGCGCGAGATCGGCCGGCGTGTCGGGCGTGCCGGCCCGCGCGAGATAGGCCGGCGCGGCCACGACGACGATCGGCGACGCCGCGAGCGGCCGTTGCACGAGCGCGGAATCGGGCAGCGGCGCGAAATGGCTGCGCACCGCGATGTCGAAGCCTTCCTGCGCGATGTCGACGAGGCGGTCGCTCGCATGAATCTGCAACAGCAGCTTCGGGTGCGCGATCGCCAGCGCCGGCAGGCACGGCGCGAGGATGTGCTGCGCGACCGGCACCGAGCTCGTGATCCGCACGACGCCGGCCGGCTCGGCGGCCTGCCGCAGCACCGCGTCGCGCGCGCTGTCGGCCTCGATCACGGCGGCGCGCGCATGCTCGAAGAATTCGGCGCCGACCGGCGTGAGCCGGAAGCTGCGCGACGTGCGATGCACGAGCCGCGCGCCGAGCGTGCGTTCCAGCTCGGCCACGCGCTTGCTGACCGTCGATTTCGGCAGGTCGAGCCGGCGCGCGGCCGCCGACATGCTGCCGGCCTCCACCGCCTGCACGAACAGGTAGAGATCGTTCAGATTCATTTCCAGCGTCCACATAGAGAAACGACGGGTTTCGATTTTAGCGGCTGCTGCGCCATCGTTCGCCATGGGAGCATGACTGCTCGTTCAACTTCTATGGAATTCCCCGATGTCCCCGATCCTTCTCTACGGTATTCCCGCCGGCTGCTCGTTCGGCTCGATCGTCGCGCTCGAATGGACCGGCCGCCCGTACCGGCTGTCGCGCATCACGATGCCGGGCGCCGTGACGAGCGACGCGTTCCTCGCGCTGAACCCCGTCGCCGAGACGCCGGCGTTCGTCACGGCGAACGGCGACGTGCTGACCGAAAGCATCGCGATCCTCGGCCATATCGGCGCGCAGGCGCTCGACAGCGGCCTCGCGTTTCGGCAGGGCAGCGCGGATTTCGATCAGTTGAACCGGATGCTGGCGTGGCTGAACACGACGTTCTTCAACGCGTTCGGCGCGCTCTGGTACGTGTACGAACACGACACCGAAGGCGCGGAGAAAGCGGCGTTGCAGGCGTACGGCCGCGGCAAGGTGCTGAAGGCGCACCGGCAGCTCGAAGCGCTGCTCGAGCGCGGCGAAGGCCCGTGGCTGCTGGGCGCACGGCGCACGCTGGCCGACGCGTACTTCACGGGAATCGCGCGCTGGGCGGACTATCACGGGGTGTTCGAGCGCGATGCGTTCCCGCGCGTCGCCGCGCTGCGCGCGCGGCTTGCCGACGATGCCGGCGTGCAGTTCGCGCACGCGATCGAGGAGAACCTGCCGCCGCCGGCGTCTTCCGCGTTCGAAGGGCATGTGTCGCTCGACGACGCGCTGGCCAGCGCGCGCGGCATCGTGGCGCCGGCGCGGGCGGTCTGATCGGCAAGCCGGTCGCCCCACAGGACGGAACATGCTGGCGACAATTTTTACCCGGATAATATTGACATCCAATTAATACCCGGATAAAAATAGCGTCATTCCGATTCCAGCCTGCGGGCGACCACGATGACAACCTCCACACTTCTTCCCTCGTACACGGCCTTCGACGGCCACCGGCGGCTCGCGTCGGGCCCGCTCGCGATGGTCGCGCTCGCGGTCCGGCAGGCTGCTGGCGACGCGATGTCCGGTTCGATCCTGATCTTCGACGACGCGACGGGCCGCTCGATCGACCTCGACCTGCGCGGCACGGCGGACGACATCCGCGCGCGCTATGCGGCGCCATCGGCCGACGCGTCGGGCGGCGCCGGCGAGCCGGCAGGCGCTGGCGTTGCCGAACAGCGCGGCCGCGGCCGGCCGAAGCTCGGCGTCGTGTCGCGCGAGGTCACGCTGCTGCCGCGTCACTGGGAATGGCTCGGCGCGCAGCCGGGCGGCGCGTCGGTCGCGCTGCGCAAGCTCGTCGAGGACGCGCGGCGCACGCACGCGGCGGCCGACCGGCAGCGCGACGCGCAGGCGCGCGCGTACCACTTCATGTCGGCGATGGCGGGCGACCTGCCCGGTTTCGAGGAAGCCGCGCGGGCGCTGTATGCGAACGACCCGGCACGGCTGGCCGAGCTGATCGCCGGCTGGCCCGACGACGTGCGCGACCATGCGCTGGCCCTGGCGCGCGGCGATCTGCCGCCGTCTGCCGAAGACTGCTGACGGAGTGCCGACGCGATGACCGTATTCGACCTCAACCGCGGCGCGCTCGCGCCGGTCGCCGACGAAGTCGACATCGTCGAGCTGCGCGTGACGGGCGCCATTCCGCGCGAACTCGACGGCACGCTGCTGCGCAACGGCCCGAACCCGCCGGGCAGCCGCTTCGAAGGCAACGACATGCTGTCGTGGTGGCCGGAGGCCGCGATGCTGCACGCGATTGCGTTCGACGACGGCCGCGCGGCCGGCTACCGGAACCGTTGGGCGCGCACCCGGCGCTGGGCCGCCGTCCACGCGCCCGGGCAGGCGCCGCATCTGCCCGACACCAATCCGAACGTGAACGTGCTGCAGCATGCGGGCGAATTGCTCGCGCTGGCCGAGGGCGGCGCGCCGCTCGCGATCACCGCCGCGCTCGATTCGTTCGGCGTGCCGGCGCGGCACGCGGGCCTCGACGGCGCGATGACCGCGCATCCGAAGGTCGACCCGGTAACCGGCGAGCTGATCCTGTTCCGCGCGGACTGGCGCGCACCGTGGCTGCGCTACGGCGTCGTGGATGCGCAGGGCGTGCCGCGCGTCGATCTCGAGATCGAGCTGGGCGCGCCGTCGATGATGCACGACCTCGCGATCACCGAAACCCGCAGCCTGCTGCTCGACCTGAACGTCGGCTACGACTTCTCGCTGCTGCAGCAGGGCCACCGGATGCCGCTGCGCTGGCACGACGACCGGCCCGCGCGCATCGGCGTGCTGCCGCGCCACGGCGGCGACGTGCGCTGGTTCGGCGTCGAGCCGTGCTTCATCCAGCACGTCGTGAACGCGTACGACTGCGACGCGTCGTGCCTCGTGCTCGACGCGGTGCGCTATCCGTCGTTCCTGCGGCTCGACGCGCGCACGGGCCGCTTCGCCGACAACCCGGTCGGCGAGCTGTGGCGCTACGTGATCGATACGGCGAACGGGCTGATCGACGAAGGGCCGCTCGCCGACGGCGGCATCGAGCTGCCGCGCATCAACGAAAGCCGCACCGGGCGCCGCTACCGCTACCTGTATGCGGTCGAGCAGCCGAACAACGCGGAAATGCGCGGCGTGATGCGCTTCGACCACGCGCGCGGCACGACGATGTACTACGCGGTGCCGGCCGGCGACCAGAACGGCGAGCCGGTGTTCGTGCCGCGCCCGGGCGGCGCCGACGAGGACGACGGCTGGCTGCTGGTGATGGTCTACCGCGCGGCGACGGATACGAGCGACGTTGTGATCCTCGATGCGCGCGCGATCGACGCGGGGCCGGTCGCGACCGTGCATCTGCCGCGCCGCGTGCCGGCCGGGTTCCACGGCGCATGGGTGCCGCGCGAACGTCGAGCGTGAGCGGCGGCGCGCGTCACTGCGCGCGCAGCGCGTCGACGATCTTCAGCCGCGCGGCGCGCATCGCCGGCAGGAAGCCGCCGACGAGCCCCATCACGAGCGAGAACAGCAGCGTCTTCACGACGATCGCGGGCGTCAGCACGAAGCGGAACGACAGGTCCGAGAAGGTCTGGAAGTTGGTCGTCGAGAACGACGCGAACTGCATCAGCGACGCGCACGCGAGCCCCGCGACGCCGCCGACGAAGCCGAGCAGCAGCGCCTCCAGCAGGAACGCGGCGAGCACGCTGGTGCGCTTGAAGCCGAGCGCGCGCAGCGTGCCGATCTCGGCCACGCGGTTCGCGACCGACGCGTACATCGTGATCATCGCGCCGATCATCGCGGCGATCGAGAAGATCGTCGACAGCGTGATGCCGAGGATGTTGATGAAGGTCGACAGCGCCTTCGACTGGTCGCCGTAGAAGGTCTGCTCGCGCTTCGCCTCGTCGGTCAGCCGCGGGTCGACGTCGATGTCGGCCTTGAAGCGCGCGAAGCCGTCGGCGCTCGGGATGCGCAGCACCATCGACGAATAGCTGGTGCGCCGGAACGACTGCATCAGTTGGTCGACGTCGCCCCAGATCTCCGAATCGAAGCCGCTGCCGCCCGCATCGAAGATGCCGACGATGGTCCAGTCGCGCTGCGCGAAATGCAGGCGGTCGCCGAGCTGTGTGCCGCTGAAGCCTTTCGCGATCGCGCTGCCGACGACGATCTCCGACGAGCCGGGCGCGAACGGGCGGCCGGCCACGAGCTTCACGTGCGGCCGCAGCGCGAGCCCGGCCGGCGACACGCCGCGGATCACGACGTTCGACGGCTTGCCGGTCGACGTCTTCACGAGCGAGATCAGCACGACGGCTTCCTTCGACACGAGCGGCCGGCCGTCGGGGCCGAGCGCGACGGCCGGGTGCATCTCCAGCGCATTCGCCTGCTGATGGTCGATCGAACTCTGGATCTCGGTCTCGGCGCCCTTGCGGATCACCACCGCGTTGTCGGGTTCGCCGGTCGACACGAGCGTTTTCGTGAGGCCGGCATCGAGCATCTGCACCGTCGCGAACACGAAGATCACGAGCGCCATCCCGCCGGCGGTGAGCGCGGTGGTCAGGCGCCGGGTCCACAGGTTGCGCGCGATGTAGGTGAGCGGGATGGCCATGCGCGTCGCTACCCGATCGCCCGCAGGCCTTCAACGACGCGCACGCGCGCCGCTTGCCACGCCGGCACGATTGCCGCCGCGAAGCCGACCGCGACCGAACACGCGGCCTGCAGCATGACCGTCTCGGTCGACACCTTGAACACCGGGAAGATGCCGCCGGCCGCCTGCTTGAACAGGCTCGCGGCGGGCGGCGTCGCGAGAATCCCGAGCCCGCCGCCGGCCACCGCGATCACGACCGATTCGCCGAACACGATCAGCGCGAGGAACCCGGGGCCGAAGCCGAGCGCCTTCAGCGTCGCGTATTCGGCCGTGCGTTCGCGCGCGCTCATCGCCATCGCGTTGGCCATCACGGCCATGATGATCAGGATCACCACGTACGACACCAGGCGGATCGCCGCGATGATCTGGTTCGACATCGCGACGAAGCCGAGCTGGAACGCCTGCTCGGTTTCGGTCAGCGTCTCGGCGAGCGAGTTCCTGAACACCGCGTCGACGTTGCGTGCGATCGCCGCGCCGTCGTCGGGGTTCGCGACGCCGAGCACGAATACGCCGACCTGGTCGGCCTGCTTCGGCGTGCGCTGCCGCACCGTCTCGTTCAGGTATTCCCAGTGAAACACCAGCTGGCGCGTGATCGTCGAATCGTCGCGGCCGTCGAGAATCCCGCGCACGACGAAGTCCCACGTACCCGGATAGATCGTGCCCTTCAGCGGGATCACGTCGCCGACCTTGAAGCCGAACTGATCCGCGAGCTGGCGCCCGACCAGGCAGCCGCGCCGGTCGCGGTTGTAGTCGGCGCGCTGCTGCCCGGGCACGATGAATTCCGGGTACAGGTCGAGGTAGTTGTCCGATACCGCGAAGCTCGCGAAGAAGTTCTTCGGGTCGCGGTAGATGCCGCCGAACCAGTTCGAGCGCACCACGGCCGTCACGCCTTCGACGCCGCGGATCCGGTTCTCGTAGCTCACGGGCAGCGGAAACACGAGCGAGATCGCGTTGCGCGTGACGAGCCGCCCGCTGGACGCGGCGGCCGCGCCCGCGTACCACGCGTCGACCACCGTATGCAGCAGCCCGAACGCGAGCACCGCGATGGTGAGCCCGAGCACGGTCAGCAGCGTGCGCAGCCGGTGCCGCAGCGCGTTGCGCGCGATCAGCTTCAGCACGTACATCGCGCGCGCTCCCGCAGCCGGTCAGCCGGCGTGCCCATCGATCAGTTCCCCTTTTTCCAGATGCACGAGCGAGCGCGCGGCGCCGGCCGCGTGCGCGTCGTGGGTCACCATGATGATCGTCTTGCCGAGCTCGGCGTTCATCCGCTGCAGCATCGCGAGCACGTCGGTGGCCGACGCGCGGTCGAGGTCGCCGGTCGGCTCGTCGGCGACGATCAGCACGGGGTCGGTGATCAGCGCGCGCGCGATCGCGACGCGCTGCTGCTGGCCGCCCGACAGCTCGGACGGGTAGTGGCTCGTGCGGTCGCCGAGGTTCACCATGTCGAGCACGAGCTCGACGCGCTCGCGCCGCTCGCGGCGCGACAGGTGCGTGAGCATCAGCGGCAGCTCGACGTTCTCGAACGCGGTGAGCACCGGCATCAGGTTGTAGAACTGGAAGATGAAGCCGACGTTCGCCGCGCGCCATTCGGCCAGTTGCGCCTCCGCGAGCAGCGAGATGTCGAGCCCGCCCACGCGCAGCTCGCCGCTGTCGGGCCGGTCGATGCCGGCCACGAGGTTCAGCAGCGTGCTCTTGCCGGAGCCGGACGGCCCCATCAGCGCGACGAAGTCGCCTTCGCCGATGTCGAGCGTGATGTCGGTCAGCACGGGCACGATCTGGTTGCCGCGCCGGTACGACTTCGCGACGTGGCTGAGCTCGACGAGGGGCGGCGGGGCGTCGTTCACGCGTGCGTTACTTCTTCGCGACGGTCACTTTCGCGCCGTCCTTGAGCTTCATGCCCGGCGCGAGCACGACCGTGTCGCCGGGCTTCACGCCGCGGATCGCGACGAGCTCGCCGATCCGCATGCCGGCGGTCACGGCCGTTGCATGCACGACGTCGTCCTTCACGACGAACACGACCGGCCGGCCGTCGCGCTCGACCACCGCGCTCGCCTGCACGGCCGTCACGGGCTGCCGGTCCTGCGCCGACACCGGCTTCGACAGGAATGCGATCTTCGCGCTCATGTCGGGCAGCACGCGCTCGTCGCGGTCGACGAAGCGCACCTTCACGAGCACGGTGGCCTTCGAGCGGTCGACGGTCGGCACGATGCGCGACACGCGGCCCGCGAAGCGCATGTCGGGCAGCGCATCGAGCTGGATCTCGCACGGCTGCTCGGCGCGGATCTTCGCGATGTTCGATTCGGCGACGTCGGCCTCGACCTCGAGCGTGTCCATGTCGGCGATCGTCACGACCGCCCCCTTGCTGTCCGACGCGGACGAGAACGGCGTGATGTTGTCGCCGACGTTCGCGTGTTTCGCGAGCACGATGCCGTCGAACGGCGCGCGGATCACCGTCTGGTCGACCGCGACCTGCGCGGCCTGCGCGTTGGCGTCGGCGGACGCGATCGCGGCCTCGCCGCTGCTGAGCGATGCGCGCGCCTTGTTCACGCGCGCCGTATCGATGTCGAGCTGCGCGGCCGGCACGGCGCCCTTCGGCGCGAGCGCCGCGGTGCGGCGGAACGCGATTTCGGCGTCCTTCAGCTCGGCCTGCTGTACGCCGAGGTTCGCGCGGGCGACCTTCACCTGGGCGAGCGCCTGCGCAAGCGATGCCTCGACGTCGCGGCTTTCGAGCCGCGCGATGATTTCGTCCTTCTTCACGCGCGTGCCTTCCAGCACGCCGAGCCATTCGACGCGCCCCTGGCCCTTCGACGCGACCGCGGCCTTGCGCTGCGGCACGACGTAGCCGGTCGCATTGAGCTGCGTGTCGTTCTGGTACGGGTAGGCGGACGTGACGGTGGTGGTGTCGACGGCCGGCCGGCCGGTCAGCGCGAGGCCGGCGGCGATCGCGACGACGACGATCGCGGCGGCGGCCGCATAGCGGGGCCACCGGCGCGGGCGGGGCGCCGATGCGAGCGGACGCCGGTCGATTTTCAGTTTGTCCAGATTGTGATCGGGCAATTTGAGCGCCTCGAGACGGCGGCGGCCCCGTGTCGGTATCGGGGCCGGCCGCGATCCGGTTTCCGGGGAAAGGGACGGATGGACGCCAGTATAAGCGTCGCCCCGGCGGCGTGCGAGCGGGTTGCGGCGCTGCTGCGGCGGCGGCCGAACCGGTCACGGACAGGGAAATACGGGTACGCCTCCGGGGAAACCCGAAGGATGCAAGCAACGTGTCAACTCGCCGCGAATGCGGTGCGTTATGGAACCAGTGCGTCAGGTTTTGTCGCGACGGAACGGCGCAAGCCGGCCTCGCGGCCTGGGGCTCCGATGCGAATGCCTCGCATCTTTACTTACCGGTACGTTTGATTTTTTCTCCGCTAAAGGAAGAACAATGAAGAAGACGCTCGCTTCGATCATCGCTGCAGCATTCGCGCTCGCATCGGTTTCGGCATTCGCACAGGAAGCAGCATCGGCACCGGCTGGCGACACGTCGGCTGCCGCACCCGCCAAGAAGGATCACAGCAAGCCGAAGCACCAGCTGAAGCACCACGGTTCGAAGAAGGGCCAGGCGAAGGCTGCAGCCGCATCGGCCGCCGGCACGAACGACGCAGGCGCGCAGAACTGAGCGGCTTGCCGCCACGGCCGGCGTTGCCGGTCATCGGTTGGCCAACCCCGCATGCTCCGGCATGCGGGGTTTTGTTTTTTCAGGGGCTCGATTCGCCCGGTTCGTCGAGCCGGACGGGCGGCGGCGCGCGCATTGCGTCGACCACCGTGCGCATGCGCCGCCAGTGCGAGCCTTCCCAGAACACGCGCCGGCACACGTCGCACGCGGCGAAGCGCCGGTGCCGCTGCCGGACGCCGGCCGGCACGCGCGGCGCGGCGGCGGCCGCGTCGAGCGGATGCAGCGGGGCATTGCAGCGCAGGCATAGCCGGAACGGGCGCATGTGCGGCGCGAGATCGAGCCGCTCGAACAGTTCGCGCAGCTGGTCGGCCGGCTGCAGCGCGTGCAGGTAGCAGCCGCGCTCGACCGCACGCCGCTTGAGCAGCTCGCGGTCGCGGGTCAGCACGATCCGGCCCTCGCGCGCGGCGAGCGCCGCCAGTTCGTCGTCGCGGTAGTGGTTGTCGTAGCAGGTGTCGAAGCCCGCGAGGCGCAGCAGTTGCGCGAGGCCGCCGAGATGCGCGTCGGCGACGAAGCGCCATTGCGCCGGCGGCGGCGCGGCGACTCCGCGGGCTGCCGGTTGCGCGCGCTCCGGAAAGGCTTCGACCCGGTCGCCGTCGTCGAGCGGCCGGTCGAGCGCGGCCGGCACGTCGTTGATGCACAGCCGGCCGATTTCGGTATGCGGGACGCCGAGCGCCTCGATCGCGTGCTTCACCGTCGCATCGCGCGCGCAGGCGTGCCCGAACGCGCGGTCGCGCTGCGCGCGCGGGAGAAAGGCGTTCAGTTCGTCGTGGAAGCGGAAGGTCGCGGTCGCCATGCGCGCAGTATGGCACCGCGCATGGCCGGCCGCGTGCCCTGCAGGCACCCCGCATCTGTGTTTAACTCCCCGCTTCACGGAGCGAAGGAGCGGGAAATGGATCTCGGATTTATCGGGCTGGGCGAAATGGGGCAGGCAATCGCGACGAACCTGCTGAAGGCCGGACACACGGTGCGGGTCTGGAACCGGTCGCGCGAGCGCGCCGAGCCGCTGGCCGCGATCGGCGCGCAGATCGTCGACACGCCGGCCGACGCGTTTCGCGGCGACGCGGTGTTCTCGATGCTGGCCGACGATGCCGCCGCGCGCGAGATCTTCGACGATGCACTGCTCGCGCAGGCGCCGCGCGGCCTGATCCACGTCAACATGGCGACGGTGTCGGTCGCGCTGGCCGAATCGCTCGCGCACGCGCATGCGTCGCGCGGCATCCATTACGTCGCCGCGCCGGTGATGGGGCGCCCCGATGTCGCGGCCGCCGCGCGCCTGACGATCATGGCGGGCGGCCCGGCCGAGGCGATCGACCGCGTGCAGCCGCTGTTCGACGCGATCGGCCAGAAGACCTGGCGGTTCGGTTCGCTGCCGCAGCACGCGAACGTCGCGAAGATCGCCGCGAACTTCACGCTCGCGTCGGCGATCGAGACGCTCGGCGAGGCGTCCGCGCTGCTGGGCGCGCACGGCGTCGCGATGCGCGACTTCCTCGACGTGATCACCGGCAGCGTGTTTCCGGGGCCCGTCTACGAGGGTTACGGCTCGATGATCGCCGAGCGGCGCTACGAGCCTGCGCGCTTCAAGGCGCGCCTCGGGCTGAAGGACGTTCGCCTGGCGCTGGAAGCCGGCGACGCCGTGTCGGTGCCGCTGCCGGTGGCGAGCGTCGTGCGCGACAACCTGCTCGACGCGCTTGCGCACGGCGGCGGCGAACAGGATTTCGCGGTGCTCGGCGAAGTCGCGCTGCGCCGCGCGGGCCGCTGATCCGCCCCGCGACAGAAGTCGGGCGCACCGGCATAATCGATGTTTCGTTTTCCTTGCAGCGAGGCAGAGGCAGTCATGAACTTGCATACGTGGTGGCTTTTCGTGGCGACGGTGTTCGTCGTGTCGGCGATTCCGGGCCCGAACATGCTGCTGGTGATGACGCACGGCGCGCGCCACGGGCTGCGGCGTTCGGCATGGACGATGGCAGGCTGCCTCTCCGCGCTGGTACTGATGCTGTCGGTGTCGGCGGCGGGCCTCGGGGCCGTGCTCGAGGCTTGGCCGGCGATGTTCAACACGCTGCGCTTCGCGGGCGCGGCCTACCTGATCTACCTCGGCGTGAAGGCGTGGCGCGCACGCGTGGACGACGAGCAGCCTGCCGCCGACGTCGAAACCGTGTCGCGCCAGGCCACGCCGGCATCGCGCGGGGTGCTGTTCCGCAACGGTTTCCTGGTCGCGGGCAGCAACCCGAAGGCGATCCTGTTCGCGGCCGCGCTGCTGCCGCAGTTCATCAACGCGGCCGAGCCGACGTTGCCGCAATTCGGCATTCTCGTCGTCACGTTCGCGGTGATCGAGGTGAGCTGGTATCTCGTCTACGCGTCGTTCGGCACGCGCATCGGCGCGACGCTGAAGAGCCAGAGCGTTGCGAAGATCTTCAACCGGCTGACGGGCGGGCTGTTCGTCGGCTTCGGTGCGATGATGGCGCTGGTCCGTCACTGATTTCGATCCGACGCCGGTACGCCGAACGCCCCGTCCCTCGCCAGAGGGCGGGGCGTTCCGCTTTTTGGGGCTCGCTTCACGCGCGCGGGCGAGTCAACGCCGCTGCGCCGGCGTCGCGTCCGGCCGAGAGCCCGAAGACGGCGGCCGCGCCGGCGAACGCGTACCCGACGCCGCACACCGCGCTCCACCCGCCCCACGCCCACGCACTGCCTGCGAGCGCCGCGCCGAGCGCGCCGCCGATGAAGAACAGCCCGACGAACAGCCCGTTCAGGCGGCCGCGTGCGGCCGGGTTCAGCAGGTTGATCGCGCGGCGGCCGATCGTCTGGTCGACGATCACGCCCGCGTCGAGCAGCGCCGCGCCGCCGGCCAGCAGCGCGAGCGCGAGGCCGCGATGCGCGTGCGCGTCGAAGCCGAACCAGCCGGCGCCCGCGATCCCGAGCAGGGCGAGCGCCACGAGCATCGTGCCGTGCGCGATCCGCTGCGCGGCCGGCCCGTGACCGCGGTCGCCGGCGCGGCCCGCGAGCGGCGTGACGATCGCGCCGCTCGCGCCGGCGAACGCGAACCATGCGATCCCGTGCAGGTCGAGGCCGAACGGCGGCTGCGCGAGCCGCAGCCCGACCGCGGTCCAGAATGCGCTGAACGCGGCCATCGCGAGCGCGGCCGACAGCGCATGCCGGCGCAGCACCGGCTCGTCGGCCAGCAGGCGCCCCATCGACGCGAGCAGCGCGCGGTAGCCGGCCGTGATCGACGGCGTGCGCGACGGCAGGCGCAGGGCCAGCACGACGGCGATGGCAGCGTTCGCAAGCGCGGCCAGCAGATAGAAGCCGCGCCAGCCGGCCGAGCCCGCGATCAGGCTCGCGAGCGGCCGCGACAGCAGGATGCCGAGCATCAGCCCGCTCATCACGTTGCCGACCGCGCGGCCGCGCTGCGCCTCGGGCGCCATCGACGCGGCCATCGGCACGAGCATCTGGATCACGCTCGACGCGCCACCGGCCACAAGGGTGGCGAGCAGGAACACGGTGCCCGACCGCGTGAACGCGGGCAGCGCGAGTGCAGCCGCGCATGCGGCCAGCGTCGCGACGATCAGGCGGCGGTTCTCGAGCAGGTCGACGAGCGGCACGAGCAGCACGAGCCCGGCCGCGTAGCCGAGCTGCGGCAACATCGCGACGAGGCCGGCAAGGCCGGGCGGCAGATGCAGATCGGCGCTGATCGGGCCCGTCAGCGGTTGCGCGGCGAACAGGTCCATCACGATCACGCCGACCGTCGCGGCGAAGAACAGCGTCATGCCCGCGCTCAACGCGGGCGGCGTGCCGGCGGGCGTGCTTTCGGGCGTGTGGACGGCGGCGCGGCAACGGTTGGCGGGGCAGTTCATCGGAAGCCTGGCGAGTGGGTCGAAGGAGTCCCCATCGTAGGTGCCTGATGTTTATGCGACAATTGAAATATCTCTAACATGATTATGCGAGTTTGTTTTGAATACGCGTGATCTCCAGGCGTTCGTCGCGGTGGTCGACAGCGGGTCGATGGTCGCCGCGGCCGCGAAGCTCCACCTGACGCAGCCGGGCCTGACGCGGCGCGTGCAGAATCTCGAAACGCTGCTCGGCATGTCGCTGCTCGAACGGCAAAGCAAGCCGTTGAAGCCGACTGCCGCCGGGCGCGACGTCTACGCGCTCGCGCGCAACGTGCTGGGCGCGGTCGACGAGCTGATGGCGGCGGGCGCGCCGGACAGCGAGCCGTCCGGCGAGCTGCGCATCGGCGTGCCGCCGTTCCTGTCCGAGCTGGCGCTTGAGCAGCCGATCGACCGGCTGCGCGACGCGTTCGGGCGCCTCACGCTGCGCGTGACGGCCGGCTGGTCGCCGGCGCTGATGCAGGGCATCGAGCGCGGCACGCTCGACGTCGCGGCCGTGATGGTGCCGGCGAGTTCGGTACTGCCCGATACGTTCACGTCGACGCTGCTCGGCACCCAGCCGACGGTGCTCGTCGCCGCGCGCGACTTTCCGCTGCCCGACGGCCCGTTGTCGATCGACATGCTGTCGCGTTTTCCGTGGGTGCTGAGCCAGGACGGCTGCGGGATGCGTTCGGCGCTGAGCCGCACGCTCGGCGCGGCCGGGCTGCCGTTCGACGTCGCGGTCGAGGCATTCGGCTCGGAGCTGCAGCTGTCGCTCGTCGCGCGCGGCGCGGGCATCGGCATCGCCGCGCCGAACGCGCTGGCGCGCAGCGCGCACCGCGACGCGCTGAGGGTGGTGGAAACGGCGGGACTCGAGACGCGGATCAACGTGTGGATCGTGCACGGCGCGCTGCCGGGCCGGCTGGTGCGGCCCGTCGCGCTGCTGCGCGATGCGCTCGGCGAAGTGCTCGACCGGGAAAACAGGGTGGGGTCAGATGCAGTGAAGGCGATCTAGAGTCGGCATTCGAGGGAAAGTCCGTATTTTCTCTACGGAAATGTTGCATTGCGGAAACCGATTCGCTAGAATTGCACCTGTCTCCTCCATGTCTCCTCTGATATGGATTCAGCCCGCCTCTTAGGCGGGCTTTTTTTTGCCTGCGATTTTGCCGCGGCATGCCATGCGTCGTCCGTCGCGGCGCTCAGAACTTGTACGTCATCCCGACGTAGCTGATGATCGGGTCGGCCTTCAGGTCCGATTTCGATTCCGAGAGCACCGTGCCGTCGGCCGCCTTGATCGTCACCGTCGACGTCGTCTTCAGCGGGATGTACGTCACCGACGCGATCAGCCCGAAATGCTCGGTCATGTTGTACTGCAGGCCGGCGTTGAACACCGGCTGCCATGACGACGACGCCTTCGCCTCCACCGATGTCGTACCCGGCTTGCCCGCGCCCGCCGCGAGAATCGCGCCGAGGTTGTCCTGGGTCTGCTTGATGAAGTTCGTGTTGAGCTGAAGGTCGCTGAACCAGTTGTACGACACGCCGAGGCCGAGGAACGGCCGGAACTTCGCGGTGGCCTGCCCGAAGTAGTACTGCAGCAGCACGGCCGGGCTCCACTGCCGCACGCTCTTCACGATCGGGTTGACCGACGCGAGCCCGATGTTCTGCGTGCCGAGCGCGCCGGCCGGGCCGGGCGGCTTGATCGTGCCCTGGCCCGACACCTTGAACACCGGCGGCACGCCGGCCACCGACGTGACCGCGATGTGGTCGGTCAGGAAGTGGCTGACCGTCAGGCCGACGGTGTCGGCGCCGCTCGTGTGCAGCCCGGTGCCCGGCGACGTGAACGACGGCGGCAGCCGCAGCGGCGTGTTGATCGGTGTCGGTGCGACGTTGGTCGTCATCGGCGTGCTGCTCTGCTGCGGCATCACGTGGAACCAGCCCAGCGTGACGACGTTGCTGCCGGCGCTCTGCGCGTGCGCCGCGAGCGGCGTCAGCACGGCGGCGCCGGCCGCCGCGCAGCGTAGGGTTCTCTTCATCACGGCATTCCCCTCCGCTTACTGGACGAACGCGCCGATCGTGAAATACGGCGTCGATCCTGCGTTGTCGAGGAACCCGAACACGCCACCCGTGAAGATGAACTTGCCGGTCGGCGTCGTGCTGCTGGCACCCGTGTGGATCGTCGTGACCGTGCCCGGCACCTTCTGCGTGTAGTCGAGATCCAGCGGGGTCGCGAGCGAGGCCTGCGACGCGTTGAACGGATCGAGCAGCGTCGCCTGGTTGTTCGCCAGCGCCGTGGTGCGGTAGTCGAACTGGCTGTCCACGCCGATGTACTCGCCGTTCTGCGAGCCGACCGCGACCGTCGTCTGCGGCGCGAGGATCGAGATGCTCGATTCGTCGTCGGCGGTGAGGCCCGGCACCCCGTTGCTGTCGGGCGTCGGGTTCGGGTTCGCCACCCCGGTGCGCACGAGGATCGGCACGAGCTGGTTGCGCAGCTTGCCGACGATCATGAAGGCCTTGCCCTGCGGCGTCGTCGACAGCGTCGGTTTCAGCTGGCTCGCATAGTTGTTCGACTGGAATGCGCCGCTGCCGTCCGCCGACTGCACGAAGTTCGTGCCTCGCTGCGTGCACGCGCCGCCGGCGAACTGGCCGGTCGAGTCGCACTTGGTCCAGGTGCCGTCGGCGTTGATCGTCACCTTCGCGTCGATCGATGCCGGCGCGAAGTTCTGCGACGGCACTTCACCGAAGCCCGTGTGACTGTACGTGCCCGCCACCTTCGTGATGTCGGTTTCGATCGACGAGAAGCCGATGAACGGGTAGTACGGGAATTTCGTGTCGGGCACCGCGGCCTGGCCGAGCACGCCGTTGAACTGGATCTCCTTGCCGGGAATCGTGCCGCCCGCGACGCCCATGCCGACGAAGATGCGCGCCGGGCGCGACGGATCGAGGCTCGCGCCGTTCAGGCGGAATGCGCACTGGTTCAGCTTGTTGGTCGGCAGCAGCGTTTCCTGCGTGAGCGTGCCGCTGTCGACGGTGCCCGCGCGGGTCGGCACGACGGTGCCGGTCGTTTGCGGAACCGGCGATTCGACATAGGTGACCTGCCAGGTCATCTTGGTCGTGTCGAGCTGGACCTTGGCGAGCTCGCCGCTGCCCGCGCCGCCCGTAAACACGGTGGTGTAGTCGAGCGAGGCAGGGCAGAGCCGGTCTTCGACGAGCGGGGGCGGATTGTCGCCGCCGCTGCCGCTGCCGCCGCAGGCAGAAAGAAGGGGGGCGGCAAGGGCCGCCGCCAGAATGAGGTTGCGCTTCATGTTGCTCCTCCAGATTTGTCTTGTGCGGCGGCCAGCTCCCTGTCGGCCGCTTCTGTTGCTTGTGCTCGTCCTGCCTGCGCCGTGCCGCGCGCTCGTGCGTCACGCGACGGCGGCCAGCCCGCCGTCGCGTCCTCGTCCGCTACTTGCTGATCTGCGCGCCCACGCCGAAGTACGGTGTCGACGAAGTCGTCGAGTTCGCCGACGTCGACGTGACGCCGCCGTTCACCGTGCCCTGGATCAGCGCCGCGTACAGCCCGCCCGTCGCGATCACCACGCCCGATGCGGACGGGTAGGACGCGCCGCTCGGCGGTGTCGTCGTCGCGTTCAGCAGGCCCGGCGTCGCCTGGCCGTAGTCGAGCGTGAAGCCGTCTTCCTCGACCTGCGTGCTCGGGTTGATGAACGACGCGTTGCTGCCGCGGATCAGGGCCGCCGTGTACTTGAAGTTCGAGTCCGCGCCCGCGTAGCCGCCGTCGATCGCGCCCGACTGGATCGCCGTTGCCGCACCGAGCACCGCGATGCCCGATTCGTCGTCGACCTGCGCGTCGGTATGCAGCGGCGGCGTGCCGAGGTTCACGTTGCCTGTACGCACGATCACCGGCACCGTCGCGCCGTTGAGCTGGCCGATCACCATATGCGCGGTGGCCGACTTGCCGGTCGCGCCGACGATCGGCAATTGCGTCTGCGGCAGCGTCTGCGGCGCCTTCGTGCTGTCGAAGTAGCCGCCGTTCGCGCTCGTCTTCCACGGGTCGCCGGTCGTCTGGCAGCCGCCCGAGCCGCTCGACGTGCACGCGCCGTTCGCATCGAACGTCTCGCTCGAGTTCGTGCCTTTCGTCGCGTAGTCGCCCGACGGCACCAGATGGTAGATCAGCGCGTTGTACGTGCCCGGCAGCTTCGACAGGTCGGTCGTCGTGTTCGCGAAGCCGAGGAACGGATAGAAGTCGAAGTGACGGTTCGGCACCTTGCCGACGTCCTTTGCCACCACGATCGGGCCGACGGCGATCGTCAGCCCGTCGTACTGGATCGTCGCGCCGGGAATGCCGCCGCCCGCGACGCCCATGCCGACCAGCAGCATCGGCGGGTTCGCCCGGTTGAAGTCGGCGGCTGTCGAATAGGTGGCGCCGCTCGGCGCCTTGCCCGTGCCCGGCGTGAGGATGAACGCGCAGCGCGTCTGCTCGGCGGTCGGCAGCGTGCCGGCCGGCGGGTGCATGACCGCACCGGTGATCGTCGTGCCGGCGCGGCTCGGCGTGACCGTGCCGGTCGCGAGCGGAATCGGCGATTCGAGCCACTTGAGCGTGTAGGTCATCGCCACGGCGTCGATGTTGACGCTGACGATCTCGCCGCTACCGGCGCCGCCGAGGTACGTGCTCTTCACGATGTCCGCGTTGGCCGGGCACAGCGCGCCGTTGACGGGCTGCGAAGGCGGCGGCCCTTGCGTGCCGCAGCTCGATCCGGAACATTGGGGCGCATTGATCGGCGCGGGTGCGCCGCCGTCCCCCCCACCACATGCAACCAGGAAAGGGGCAATGGCAAAGGCCGTTGCCACCCCCTTCGATAAGGCGTGCGACATGCCGCTGTCTCCAATCGTTTAATTGTGCGAGCTAATGTCGCTGCCTGGATTTTTGCTGTCAATTGATGAACCCGTCTAAAAAAGGCGATTGAAACGGGCATCGTGTTTTGAATCCTTGTCCGACACGGTATTCAGTAAGAATTAAAACGTGCGACAGGCTGCCTGAAGCTGCCGGAGTGGGGAATGTGCGACGCCGGACAGGCCGGCGAAGAGCCTTCCTGCGTATAACGGCAGCGTTTAAAGCGGTCGGTATCCGGTTTATCCCTATTCGGGATTGACTGGATAAAGAGGGGGCGGAATTAATTCACTGGTAATCGCGCAATCGAAAGCTTGTAAATATTTGTAAATGCGCGATCGGTAATTTTTTTATATATTGCGTGATACCGGTAAATAAAAAGCCGGCCAGTGGCCGGCTTTGCATTGCATGCGATGTTGAATCAGCGTTTGAGACCCGCATCCTCGGCCGCGCCGATGTTCAGGTTCATGCACTGGATCGCGGCGCCCGATGCGCCCTTGCCGAGGTTGTCGAGGCGCGCGACCGTGACGAAGCGCTCTTCGTTGCCGAACACGAACAGGTCGACGCGGTTCGTGTCGTTGTTCGCCTGCACGTCGAAGAAGCCGCCGTCGAGGTTCGCGTCCGCATCGAACGGCGCGACGCGCACGAAGGCTTCGTCCGCGTAGTACTCGGCGAACACGCGCTGCACGTCCTGCGGCGTCGCGCGTTTCGCGAGCTGCCCGGGCGTGAAGTAGGTCGTCACCGCGAGGCCCTTCAGGAACGGGCCGACGATCGGCGTGAAGATCGGCGGGTTCGCGAGGCCCGTGTGCGCGGCCATTTCCGGCAGGTGCTTGTGCGTGAGGCCGAGCGCGTACGGGCGCGGGCTCGCGAGCTTGCCGCCCGGCGCCGCGCTTTCGTAGTCGGCGATCATCGACTTGCCGCCGCCGCTGTAGCCGGTGATCGAGTAGCTGTGCGCGGCGAACGTCGGTGCGACGATGCCCGCATCGACGAGCGGACGCATCGCGAGCACGAAGGCCGATGCGTGGCAGCCCGGCACCGCGATGCGCTTCGACGTGCGAATCTTCTCGCGCTGCGCGCGGGTCAGTTCCGGCAGGCCGTAGGCCCAGTCGGCGCTGGTGCGGAACGCGGTGCTCGCGTCGATCAGCGTCGTGTTCGGGTTCTCGACGAGCGACGCCGATTCGCGCGACGCGACATCCGGCAGGCACAGGAACGTGACGTCCGACGCGTTGATCAGGCGGCGGCGCTCTTCGACGTCCTTGCGCTTCGCTTCATCGATGCGCAGGATCTCGATGTCGCTGCGTGCCGACAGGTATTCGAAGATCTTGAGGCCGGTCGTGCCTTCCTGGCCGTCGACAAAAACTTTGGTGCTCATTTCGCTCTCACTGAATGAAACGGGAGCCGCGGCGCCCTGAAACCGCCATTTTAAGACGTCATCCGGCGGCACTGCACCGCGCGGGGCGAAAAAAGACGGCCCGCGGGCCGTCCTGGTGTCCGTTTGACGCCCGCCGGCCCGCGCGCGGGCCGGGGAGGGGCGTGCTCAGCGGGCGCCGGCGTCCCAGCGCGCCGTCGCTTCAGCGACGCGCCGGCCGAATGCCTTGCCGGTCTCGAGGTCGCCCGGCAGCGGCCCCTCGTCGGGCGTCGCATCCGCCGGCGACTGCGCGAGCAGGCCCGTGGAGCCGCCGAGGTAATTGATGTCGTTACGCGTGGCCGCCTTCGAGTTCGCCGGCATCAGGCTCGTGCCGACCCACACCATCCCATGCTGCATCGCCAGCGTGACGAAATATTGAATCGTCGAGAACTTGTCGCCGTTCATCGTCGCGGAGTTCGTGAAGCCCGCGGCGATCTTGTCCTTCCACTTCTGCGTGAACCACGCTTTCGACGTGGCATCGGCGAACTGCTTGAACTGTGCCGACGGGCCGCCCATGTAAGTGGGCGCGCCGAAGACGATCGCGTCGGCCGCGTCGAGCGCGGCCCAGCCTGCGTCGTCGAGGTCGCCGACTGCGATCAGGCGTACGTTCGCGCCGGCATCCTGCGCACCCGCGTGCACGGCTTCGGCCAGTTTCTGCGTGTGACCGTAGCCGCTGTGATAGACGATGACGATGTTCGACATGAAGCGTTCTCCGGAAAGGGACGGGAACGGCGGACCGCAGGCTCGCCGCGTCACGCGCCGTACTCGGGCGGCGCGCCGGATGCGCGGCGGGATGCCGCGACCGGTGCAACCGAGTCTAGCAAGCCGAAATGACGGGAAAAACGTGCGCAGGCAGCGCACAGAAATTCGCGGGCGCGGGCAATCGCGACCCGCAACGGGCGGCAGGACGCGGTTACTGCCCGTAAGTGACCGTGAGTTGCGCGGTGCCGATCGCGAGCGTGCCGATCTCGTGCTCGAACATCGGCGCGGGGCGCCCCTGCGAGACGCGCAGGTCGGTGCCTTTCAGCGCGTAGACGGTGATCACGTAGCGATGCGGCTTGCCGGGCGGCGGGCACGGGCCGCCGTAACCGTCGAGCCCGTAGTCGTTGCGCGCCTCGCTCGCGCCGATGCGGCGCAGGAAGCCGGAGGCGCTGGCGTCGGCCGGCAGGCTCGTGACGGTCGCCGGGATGCCCGCGACGGCCCAGTGCCACCAGCCGTGCCCGGGCGCGTCGGGATCGAAGATCGTGACCGCATAGCCGCGCGTGCCGGGCGGCGGGTTGTGCCATGCGAGTTGCGGCGAGCGGTTCGCGCCCTTGCAGTCGCCGCGATCGAACACGTTCGCGAGCCGCACGCGCGCGCCGGGCGTCAGGTCGTCGCTCGTCACGGTGAACGGGCCTTCGGCACGCGCGGGCAGCGCCGCGAAAACGGCGGCGCACAGGAGGGCGGAGAGGAGAAACGGAGAAGGACGACCCGATGGCGCAGGCGGAGTGATCCGGCGATCCACACGCATATGGCGCTTCTCCCGTCACGTGGGCCGGGCCGAACCGCCCGGCATTGTTGGCGTTGTATGTTGCCCGCAGCGCTGAGGGCGGCGATGGATCAAGTCTAGCATTAGGGTTCGATGAGCGACGCCCGCCGTCGCGCGCGATTGCGATCGGTCAGCGCGCCGGTCGACGGACGAAAAAAAACCGCCTGCGATCAAGCAGGCGGTTTTCCTGGCCAGTGCGCCGGCACGCGTGCCGGCGTGGCGTCATTCCTTCGGGGCCGTCGCGCCGCCGTGCGCGGCCGACCATTCGGCCGGTGCGTGCAGGAATTTCTCGACTTCGTCGAGCGTCTTCGTCTCGAAGTAGCCCGACGCCTTCGCGACGCGCAGCACGTCCCACCACGTCGCGAGCGCGTGCAGGTCGACGTCGATGTCCTTCAGGACCGACACGCTTTCCTTGAAGATGTCGTAGTGGAACAGCACGAAGCAGTGGTTCACCGTCGCGCCCGCGGTGCGCAGCGCGTTGACGAAGTTGATCTTGCTGCGGCTGTCGGTCGTCAGGTCTTCCACGAGCAGCACGCGCGAGCCTTCTTCCAGATGGCCTTCGATCTGCGCGTTGCGGCCGAAACCCTTCGGCTTCTTGCGAACGTACTGCATCGGCACCATCATCCGGTCCGCGAGCCATGCCGCGAACGGGATGCCGGCCGTCTCGCCGCCCGCCACCGAGTCGATCTGCTCGAAGCCGACGTCGCGCATGATCGTCGTTTCCGCCATTTCCATCAGCGCACGGCGCACGCGCGGATACGAGATCAGCTTGCGGCAGTCGATATAGACGGGGCTTGCCCAGCCGGACGTGAAGATGAACGGTTTTTCTGCATTGAAGTGCACTGCCTGTACTTCGAGCAGGATTTTGGCGGTCGTATCCGAGATCGACTGACGATCGTAGCCTGTCATGGGCATTCCTTGGGTGATGAGCGAAGAGCGGGCGCGGGCCCCATGGCGCAGCAAGGGGAACCTGCCCGAGGGGCCGGGGCGCGATCGGAGGGCCAATCGCATCGCTGCGCGCGTAGCCGGCTATTTTACCCGATTCAGGCCGGTTTTCGGCGGAATTCGCGCGGGTTCGCCGCTTGGCTCACCACCGGCGAAACAAACGGGGCCTGACCGCTCGCGCGCTGATGCAAAGGATGCGGCGCTGCACCAACATGCGTCATGCGCGGGGTGTACACTAGGCGACCCTTAGAAATCGTTCAGTACTTTGTACTTTCCTCTTGCCACCCGCCAAGGTTCGATGGCGTGCCGACCCGGCGCGCTGCGTGCCGTCTCGCAGTCGACCACCCCTTCGATTCAAGTAGACGCGGCCCAAGGTGCTGTGTACTGAACCGTCAAAAATTTCGCATGTCTCTCGCAGGTCAATCATGGACGAACAACTGAAGCAGGCCGCTCTCGCTTATCACCTGAACCCGAAACCCGGCAAGATTTCGGTCACCCCGACCAAGCCGCTGTCGAACCAGCTCGATCTGTCGCTCGCGTATTCGCCGGGCGTCGCCGCCGCGTGCGAGGCGATCCACGCCGATCCGCTCGACGCGCAGAAGTACACGTCGCGCGGCAACCTCGTCGGCGTCATCACGAACGGCACGGCCGTGCTGGGCCTCGGCAACATCGGCCCGCTGGCCGCGAAGCCGGTGATGGAAGGCAAGGGCTGCCTGTTCAAGAAGTTCGCGGGCATCGACGTGTTCGACATCGAACTGTCGGAATCCGACCCCGACAAGCTCGTCGAGGCGATCGCGATGCTCGAGCCGACGCTCGGCGGCATCAACCTCGAGGACATCAAGGCGCCGGAATGCTTCTACATCGAGCAGAAGCTGCGCGAGCGCATGAAGATCCCCGTCTTCCATGACGATCAGCACGGCACCGCGATCATCGCGTCGGCCGCGATCCTGAACGGCCTGAAGGTCGTCGGCAAGAAGCTGTCGGAAGTGAAGCTCGTGTGTTCGGGCGCGGGCGCCGCAGCGATCGCGTGTCTGGACCTGCTGGTCAACCTCGGCCTGACGAAGTCGAACATCCTCGTCGCCGATTCGAAGGGCGTGATCTACGAAGGGCGCGGCAATCTCGATCCGTCGAAGCAGCGCTATGCGGCGACCACCGACGCACGCACGCTCGCCGACGCGATCGTCGGCGCGGACGTGTTCCTCGGCTGCTCGAGCGCGGGCGTGCTGAAGCAGGACATGGTCAAGACGATGGGCGACAAGCCGCTGATCCTGGCGCTCGCGAACCCGGAACCGGAAATCCGCCCGGAAGACGCGAAGGCCGTGCGCCCGGACGCGATCGTCGCGACCGGCCGTTCGGACTACCCGAACCAGGTCAACAACGTGCTGTGCTTCCCGTTCATCTTCCGCGGCGCGCTCGACGTCGGCGCGACGACGATCACGGAAGAAATGAAGCTCGCGTGCGTGCGCGCGATCGCCGAGCTGGCCGAGGAAACCGACCAGAGCGAGGAAGTCGCGAAGGCGTATGAAGGCCATTCGCTCGAATTCGGGCCGGACTACCTGATTCCGAAGCCGTTCGATCCGCGCCTGATCATCAAGATCGCGCCGGCGGTGGCGCAAGCCGCGATGGATTCGGGCGTCGCCACGCGTCCGATCCAGGACATGGACGCGTATCGCGAGCAGCTCGGCGCGACCGTCTACCGCACCGGCATGGTGATGCGCCCGGTGTTCGCGGCCGCGAAGCAGAAGGAGGCCCGCATCGTGTTCGCCGAAGGCGAGGACGAGCGCGTGCTGCGCGCCGCACAGTTCGTGCTGCTGGAAAAGATCGCCAAGCCGATCATCGTCGGCCGTCCGTCGGTCGTCGACATGCGCTTGCAGAAGATCGGCTCGAAGCTGAAGGCCGGCGTCGATTTCGAAATCGTCGATCCGGAAGACGATGCGCGCTACCACCGCTACTGGCAGGCGTATCAGGAGATCGGCGCGCGCGACGGCGTGACGCCGGAAGTCGCGAAGGCCGCGATGCGCAAGTTCAACACGCTGATCGGCGCGATGCTCGTCCATCTGGGCGATGCGGACGGGATGATCTGCGGGATGATCGACACGTTCCACAGCCACCTGAAGTTCATCGAGCAGGTGCTGGGCCGCGCGAAGGGCGCCGAGCACTTCGCCGCGATGAACCTGCTGATGCTGCCGGGCCGCAACCTGTTCGTGTGCGACACGTACGTGAACGAGCTGCCGAGCGCCGAACAGCTCGCCGACATGACGATCCAGGCCGCGGCCGAGATCGAGCGCTTCGGCATCGCGCCGAAGGCCGCGCTGCTGTCGAACTCGAACTTCGGCAGCGCGCCGTCGGCGTCGTCGCGCCGGATGGGCGAGGCCCGCAAGCTGATCGTCGAACGTGCGCCGAACCTGGAAGTCGACGGCGAAATGCACGGCGACGCGGCGCTGTCGGAAATGATCCGCAAGCAGGCGTTCCCCGGCACGACGCTGTCGGGTGAAGCGAACCTGCTGATCATGCCGAACGTCGAAGCGGCGAACATCGCGTACAACCTGCTGAAGATGGTCGGCGGCGAAGGCGTGACGGTCGGTCCGTTCCTGCTCGGCGCGGCGAAGCCGGTCCACATCCTGACGCCGGCTGCGACCGTGCGCCGGATCATCAACATGACGGCCGTTGCCGCCGCGAACGTGAACACGAAGTAAGTCCACGCCTGCGTGTGCCGCGCTTCAGGCGCGGCGCAAGGAAAAACGCCACGGAACCTGCGTTCCGTGGCGTTTTTTTTATTGCGAATCGCCGCCCGGGGCGGGCGTTCGAACCGCGAATGCCCGCGTCCGCCGGCTGGCCGTTACGCGACCTGCTGGTGCGACTGGCCGCCTGCCGGCGCCCGCCACTTCGCGAGCAGCGTGCTCCACTTCTGGCGTACCGCGCGCAGGTTGTTCTCCTTCACGTGGCCGTAGCCGCGAATGCCGTCCGGCAGCGCCGCGAGCTCGAGGGCGAGCGGGCGGTTGGCCGCGTTCAGCCTGGCCAGCACTTCGTCGATCAGCGCTTCGTACTCGCCGATCAGCGCGCGCTCGGAGCGGCGTTCCTCGGTGCGGCCGAACGGGTCGAGCCCCGTGCCGCGCAGGAACTTCGCCTTCGCGAGCCAGCGGAAGGCCGTCATCATCCACGGGCCGTACGCCTTCTTCACCAGGTGGCCGTGTGCGTCCGTCTTCGCGAACAGCGGCGGCGCGAGGTGGAATTTCAGCTTCCAGTCGCCTTCGAACTGCGCGGACAGGCGCGCGAGGAACGCGGGATCGGACTGCAGCCGCGCGACCTCGTATTCGTCCTTGTACGCCATCAGCTTGAACAGGTTGCGGGCGACTGCCTCAGTCAGCTGCTCCTGCACCGTGTCGCCGTCCGCCAGTGCGCGCTCGGCGGCGCGCACCTTGTCGACGAACGCCGCATAGCGCGCGGCATACGCGGCGTTCTGGTACGCGGTGAGGAATTCCACGCGCTTCGCGATCAGTGCGTCGACGGCCTTCTTCGTGTGCAGCGCGATCACCGTGGCGCCTTGCGCGGGGCGTGCGTCGCCGGCCGCGGCCTGCTTCACGCTGGCCAGGTCGTATGCGGCGCGGCGGCCCCAGTCGAATGCCGCACGGTTCTTCTCGACCGACACGGCATTCAGCTCGATCGCGCGTTCGAGCGATGCGAGCGTGAGCGGCAGCCAGCCTTTCTGCCATGCGTAGCCGAGCACGAACGGGTTCGTGTAGATCGCGTCGCCGAGCAGCGCGACCGCGAAGCGGTTCGCGTCGATGAAGTCGACGGCTTCACCGGCCGCCGCGCGGATGTCGTTCTCGGCGGACAGGCCCGGGAACGCCCAGTTCGGGTTCTTGATGAACTCGGCGGTCGGCGTCTGCGCGCTGTTGACGACCACGCGCGTCGTGTCGTGCCGCATCCGCGACGTGCACTCGTCGCCGGCCGTGACGATCGCGTCGCAGCCGATCACGAGGTCGGCTTCGCCCATCGCGATCCGCGTCGCGTGGATGTCGGTCGGCGCGTGCGAGATCTGCACGTGGCTCATCACGGCGCCGCCCTTCTGCGCGAGGCCCGTGACGTCGAGCACGGTCACGCCCTTGTTCTCAAGGTGCGCGGCCATCCCGAGCAGCGCGCCGATCGTGACGACGCCCGTGCCGCCCACACCCGTGACGAGCACGCCGTAGGCGCGGTCGATCGCCGGCAGCGTCGGCTCCGGAATCGGCGGCAGCGCACCGCCGTCCACCGACACGGCCTTGGGCTTCTTCAGCTGGCCGCCTTCGACCGTGACGAAGCTCGGGCAGAAGCCCTTCACGCACGAGAAGTCCTTGTTGCAGCTCGACTGGTTGATCTGGCGCTTCGTGCCGAATTCGGTTTCAAGCGGCTCGACCGACAGGCAGTTCGACTGCACCGAGCAGTCGCCGCAGCCTTCGCACACAGCGTCGTTGATCACGACGCGCTTCGCCGGATCCGGATACGTGCCGCGCTTGCGTCGGCGGCGCTTCTCGGTCGCGCAGGTCTGGTCGTAGATCAGGATCGTCGTGCCTTCGATCTCGCGCAGCTCGCGCTGCACGTCGTCGAGCTGGTCGCGGTGATTGATCGTCACGCCTGGTGCTAGGAGCGCCTTCTGGCTGTCGTACTTCTCCGGTTCATCGGTGACGATCACGATCTTCTTCGCGCCCTCGGACGCGAGCTGGTGCGTGATCTGCGGCACCGTCAGCACGCCGTCGACCGGCTGCCCGCCCGTCATCGCGACCGCGTCGTTGTAGAGGATCTTGTAGGTGATGTTCGCCTTCGACGAGATCGCCGCGCGCACCGCGAGCAGGCCCGAGTGGAAATAGGTGCCGTCGCCGAGGTTCGCGAATACGTGATTCTCGTCCGTGAACGGCGCCTGGCCGATCCACGGCACGCCTTCGCCGCCCATCTGGCTGAAGGTGCTCGTGTTGCGGTCCATCCAGACCGTCATGTAGTGGCAGCCGATCCCGGCGATCGCGCGCGAGCCTTCCGGCACGTTGGTCGACGTGTTGTGCGGGCAGCCCGAGCAGAACCACGGCTTGCGCTCGGTCTGCACGTGCGGCTTCGCGAGCGCCATTTCCTTCGCGTTGATCACCGCGAGCCGCGCGGCGATGCGCGCGCGCACGTCGGACGGCAGCTCGAACTTCTCGAGGCGCGTCGCGATCGCCTTCGCGATGATCGCGGGCGACAGTTCGTAGTGCGCGGGCAGCAGCCAGTTGCCCATCGGTACCGACCATTCCCCGCCGGCGCCGTCCTTCTCGTCGAACTTGCCGAACACGCGCGGGCGCTGCGCATCGGGCCAGTTGTACAGTTCTTCCTTGATCGCGTATTCGAGGATCTGGCGCTTTTCCTCGACGACGAGGATTTCGTCGAGGCCGCGCGCGAACGCCTGCGCGCCCTGGGCCTCGAGCGGCCACACGCAGCCGACCTTGTACAGGCGGATGCCGATCCGCGCGCAGGTTTCGTCGTCGAGGCCGAGGTCCGTCAGCGCCTGGCGCACGTCGAGGTACGCCTTGCCGCCCGTCATGATCCCGAAGCGCGCATTCGGCGAGTCGATCTCGATTCGGTCGAGCTTGTTCGCGCGCACGTACGCGAGCGCCGCGTACCACTTGTAGTCGAGCAGCCGCGCTTCCTGGACGAGCGGCGGGTCCGGCCAGCGGATGTTCAGGCCGCCTTCCGGCAGGATGAAGTCGGTCGGCAGCACGATCTCGGTGCGATGCGGGTCGATGTCGACCGATGCCGACGATTCGACCACGTCCGTCACGCACTTGAGCGCGACCCACAGGCCCGAGTAGCGGCTCATCGCCCAGCCGTGCAGGCCGAAATCGAGATATTCCTGCACGTTGGACGGGAACAGCACCGGCAGCCCGCAGGCCTTGAAGATGTGTTCGGACTGGTGTGCGAGCGTCGACGATTTCGCCGCGTGGTCGTCGCCGGCGAGCACCAGCACGCCGCCGTGCTGCGACGAGCCGGCCGAGTTCGCGTGCTTGAAGACGTCGCCGGTGCGGTCGACGCCCGGGCCCTTGCCGTACCACATGCCGAACACGCCGTCGTGCTTCGCGCCGGGGTACAGGTTCACCTGCTGCGAGCCCCACACGGCGGTGGCGGCGAGATCTTCGTTGAGGCCGGGCTGGAAGACGATCTGGTGGGCGGCCAGGTGCTGCTTGGCCTTCCAGAGCGACAGATCGAGGCCGCCGAGCGGTGAGCCGCGGTAGCCGGAGATGAAGCCGGCCGTATTGAGACCGGCGGCGCGGTCGCGTTCCTGCTGGAGCATCGGCAGGCGCACGAGGGCCTGGATGCCGCTCATGTACGCGCGACCGCGCTCAAGGGTGTATTTGTCGTCAAGCGTGACGGACTTCAGCGCGGCTTCTAGCGACGCGCGTTGGTCTGCGTCTAGCGGGGCATTCATTAACTGTCTCCTCCACCCGGTCTGGGATCACCAAAACTTCGGTTGCG